>ERZ1643251.116-NODE-116-length-142031-cov-71.622514_pt1 | contig 142031 bp, 113 predicted proteins | sample MGYA00579261_ERZ1643251 | MGnify/ENA primary metagenome ERZ1643251 (study PRJEB29033, sample SAMEA4952267) | chicken gut metagenome | biome: Broiler Chicken; feature: Gastrointestinal Tract; material: Caecum | place: Ireland | collected 2018 | study: Broiler... | reverse complement strand
AAATCTTAAATTGGGAACATTGGGGATTTTATTCCTTATAATATTTAAAAATTTATTAAATTGACTTATGTATAGGAGGTAATTAATATGACTCAAATTAAATTAAGTCAGATAATTGACTTATGGAAGAAAGACAAAAAGCAATATGTTAAAAAATCAACATATTCTGCATATGTGCTTTTAGTTAAAAATCATTTATTACCATATTTTGGTGATAAATACGAAGTTGAGGAGTCAGATGTTCAAAAGTTTGTATTTGAAAAATTGGAACAAGGACTTAGTCAAAAAACTATTATGGACATTTTGATTGTATTAAAGATGATACTTAAGTTTGGAGTAAAACATAGGTATTTGTCTTGTCGTGAAATTGAAATTAAATTCCCCACACAAAGAGAAAATGAGGGACTTGAGGTATTAAGCCGTTCAAATCAAAGAAAAATAATGGATTATATTGAAAAAAATTTTACTTTTAAAAACTTAGGCATTTATATTTGTTTGAGTACAGGATTAAGAATAGGAGAATTATGTGCGTTAACATGGGATGATATAGATGAAGATAATGGTGTTATTTTAGTTAGGAAAACTATTCAAAGAATATATGTTATTGATGATGTTAAAAAAAGAACTGAATTAATTATAGATACACCAAAGACTAAAAATTCGATCAGAGATATTCCTATGACATCAGATTTAATTAAGATAATTAAACCTATTAAGAAAATTGTAAATAATGAATATTATGTTTTGACTAATGATATTAAACCAACAGAACCTAGAACATATAGGAATTATTATAAAAGGTTTATGAAAAAATTTGATATTCCGGATTTAAAGTTTCATGGATTAAGACATAGTTTTGCAACTAGGTGTATTGAAGGAAAATGTGATTATAAAACTGTTAGCGTTATTTTAGGTCATTCAAATATAAGCACAACATTAAATTTATATGTCCACCCAAATCTTGAACAAAAGAAAAAATGTATTAATCAGATGAATAGGTCATTAAGATAAAATATAATTATTCTTCAACTACTGTATTTACTTATTTGAAAAAATAACAAAAAAAGTGTATAATAAATATGTGATTGGAGTTGATTAATATGAAAGATATGTTGTCATTATCAGAATTATTTAATAAGAAGTTATTTAGAATACCAGACTATCAAAGAGGTTATGCTTGGGAAAAACAACAAGTAGAAGATTTTTGGAATGATTTAATGCTGCTTCATAAAGATAAAGAACATTATACAGGTATGTTATCATTACAAGAAATTAGACCTAAATTAGATGATGTTAATTATTATGATTGTATTGATTTAAGAGATACTCATAAAATTTTTCATATTGTTGATGGACAACAAAGATTAACAACTTCAATGCTATTAATTAATCAAATTATTAAAATTGATTATAGTAAATATGAACCAAGTATTTTTAATAATGAATTTATAAGTAGCATTAAAGGTAAATATATTTGTAATAACAAATGTTATGTGTTTGGCTATGAAGTAGATAATCCTAGTTTTGTTTATCTTAAAAATATATTTGGCGAATCAGATCCTACACTAATTAAGGAATCAAGATATACAAGAAACTTATCAGTTGCAAGTCATATCTTTGAAGAGAACTTAAAGAAGCTAATAAAAGATAAAGGTGTAAAGGCCGTTGAAGATTTATTCTATAAGTTAACAGAAAAGTTACAATTTAATATTCATTATATTAAACATAATTTTGATGTTCACGTTGCTTTTGAAACAATGAATAATCGTGGTAAGAAATTGTCCAACTTAGAGATATTAAAGAATAGATTAATATATCTTTCAACTTTATATCCAGATTCAAAAAAAATGAAAGCAAAGAAATTAAATCTACAAAAAGAAATAAATGATGCTTGGAAAGAAATATATTATAATTTAGGTAAAGATTTAAATAATGAACTAGACGATGATATGTTCTTAAAAGCTCATTGGGCATTATATTTTAAGTTTAGTAAGACTGATTCAGATACATATGTTAATGAATTGTTAAATAAATATTTTATTCCTGCAGCTGTTAATGATTTTATAAGGGAATATAATGATAGTGAACTTGATGAAGATGATATAGATTGGAGTGATGATGCACTAACGATTGAAGAAATATCATCATATGTAAAAAGTTTAAGAGAAACATCAAAATATTATTATGATACTTTTGTTCCTAATCCTAAACTATCAGAAGAAGAACAAAACTATATTCGTAAACTTAATAGAATAGGTATTGGATATAGTGCATTACGAAATTTAGTTGTTGCATCATATTTGGTAAGTAAAGATAAAGATGCAAGTTTTGCTGAAAAACGTATTGAACTATTTAAAGCAATTGAAAGATTTATTTTCTTATGTTTTAGAACAGCAGGTTTTCAATCATCATATAAAAGTGGAGTATATTATAGATATGCAGGCCAAATGTTACAACCAGAAGGTAACTTATCTATTGATGCAGTAATTGAAGATATTAATAAAACAGTTGATGATGATATGCCACAAATCATTCAATCGTTTATAACACAATCAAATGGATGGTTTAGTGAAAATAATCATTATGGATTCTATGCATGGACCGGATTAAAATACTTTTTATTTGAATATGAAGAATCACTTTTAAATGCATCAACAGGAACAAAGATATCAGGAGATAATTACTTTAAGAAAAGTGAAAAAGATAAAGTATCAATTGAACATATTTTTCCACAAACACCTTCAAAATATTATTGGGCTAACCTTTATAGATCATATGATAAAGATAATGAAGTTTGGAAACTAGCAGGAACAATAGGTAACTTATTACCTCTTTCAAGTTCTATTAATTCAAGTTTGCAAAATGATTCATTTGAAGCTAAGGTTAATGGAAGAAAAGGTGCTGTTGGATATGAAATGAATTCATATTCAGCTATTGAAGTATCAAAACACCATAAATGGTTAGAAGAAGATTATCCATCATTTAATAAATATTATTTTAGAAATATTGATGAAACTGAATTTGACTGGACACCAGAAAAGATAGAGAGAAGAGGAATACATTTACTTAAATTCTTATCTAAAAGATATAATTGTCCTTTAACAGATGAAGATATAATTAGTTTATTGCATATTGATTTTATTCATGATGAAATTAGACAAGCATTACCACCATTAGAAAAGTATGATGATGATGTCTTTGAAATCACTTCACAAAAAGGATACAATGTTGATAGAGTAAAATACTGGACTGCCTTTGAAGAATATTGTGAAGGTTTAGGATACGGATTTATGACAACATATGATGATCCTTCTGAAAGAAACTATTTTGACTTGAGATATCAAGAAGATTTTAACTATGTATTTAAAGTAAATCGTAATGGAATTGAATTCTGTTTATATTGCTATACTCCAACAGTTTACTCAAAAATGGCTTCAATTAAAAATGAGCTAGAAGAAGCTTTAGGATGTGAATTTGTTTGGGATTTAAGCAAGGCTAATTCACTTGCTAAAAGAATTTCATTATTTAAGGATATTGATTATTCTAAATCAAATAACTGGGATGAATGTTTCGAATGGTATATTGAATGTTTTAATAGTATAAAGGACATATTGTTATTACATTTTCCTGTTAAAAAACAAAGCGGTACAATGAGTGTTGATGAACATTTATTAACTAAACCAGAAAAAATGAGTAAAATCTATAAAGAGATTTATGGAAAAGTAAAAGACAAAATTAGTGATTTTTATGAAGTTGCTACAAATCCATACATTGCGTTTAGAACAAACAAGAATGATAACTTTGCTGAAATATGGATTCAACGTTCACAAATTAAAGTGATGTTACGTTCAAACGAAGTAGGATATCCTGTAGGTTCTAAAGTTGGAGATTCATATAGATGGACACACAACTGGAGAATTGCTTTAGTCAGTGAGAAACAAATAGACGAAGTTGTAGCATGTATTTTAATCAGTTATTATTCAATTGATAATAATGTAGAAATGATGAATAAAATTAAGGACAATATAAATCATATAACTGATTTTGATTTACAACAGTCAAATACATTTGAAAGAGGGGAAGTATTTTCTTTTGTGAAATGTGGAATACCAGCTGGAGCAGAACTAGAATACATTTATGATCCTTCTATAAAATGTACAGTTTATGATGAAAGAAAGATTAATTATAATGGTGAAATAATGTATATGACTACATTAGTAAAACAAATAACAAAAATACCATCACCAAATGGACCATCATATTTTAGTTATAATGGAAAAAATCTTTCTGAATATTATATTGAATATCAATCAAAGAAATAAAGTGAGAGGTGGTCTAAGTGACTGCCTTTTTTAAATATTAAAAAGAAACTAAAAAGGAAATTTTCCAATTTAAATTATTTAAGATTATTATATATAACCATATATATACTAAGGTGACAGATAAATATATAAATAGTATAAAGAGGTATAGTATATATAAAAGTATGGAAAACATGTGTCACCATTCGTCACCACTAGCTGAAAGAAAAAGTTGTGGCCTCGTTCATTAATAAAATTTATGTTAACGAAAGGAACCACCTTACATGCTTAGTCAAAAAGAAATAGAAAAATTAAGAAGATTATTTTATGAAAATCATTATACAGTAGCTGAAATAACAAGGATAATGAATGTATCTCGTAATACTTGTTATAAATATCTTAAGTTTGTTGATTTTAATGCTTATGTTAAAGAAAACATTATTTAGATGATTATAAAGAAATAATGTTAGACATAATAAAAAAGAATAGCCTTCATCATCATAAACAACGATATACTGGTAGTCGAGCTTATGAATATTTAAGAGAAAATTATCCAGATTTTGATTATGCTAAAATATCAACAATTAAATACTTCACTAAACTTAAAAAAGAATTTTATTATTCACATGATGGATTTCTTCCTTTAGAACATAAACTTTGGAGTTGCTAAAGTTGATTTTGGAGATTGTAGTTTTATAGAAAAAGGTATTAAAATATATGGTAAATACTGTGTATTATCATTTACTCATTCTAATGCATCATACATGCAAATAATGAGAAATAAGAATGCTGAAAGCATAACATTAGCTTTAAGACACATCTTTGAATACTTAAATGGAGTACCACATACAATATGGTTTGATAATGATACAGCTTTAGTTAAAATAGAAATAGAAGAATACCATGTCAAGAAAAGAACTATATGTGATACTTTTCAAAGATTTAAATTACATTATGATTTTCAAGAAGTATTCTTAAATACTGGTAGGGGATACGAAAAAGGAACTGTAGAGCAAGGTGTAAGATTTATGAGAAGAAACCTACTTGTTCCACTTCCTTCATTTGATGACTTTGATGCATTTAATAAAGAACTACTAGAAGAATCAAAGAATCTTCTTAAAAGAGAACATTATGCCTTAAAACAACCAATTATTGATTTACATTATGAAGACATAACTGAACTTAATCCACTTCCTCTAACAGCTTTTGAACCATCATCAATATCAACAAAAAAACTAGATAATTATGGAAGACTTACAACTGAAGGAAGACTGTATTATTACTTATCACCATCATATGCATATAAAAAAATACAAATAAAATTCCTATCTGATGCTTTAGAGATATATGATGAAGATGGAAGACACATCATGAATGTTCCAAGACTTTCAGCAGCAAAAGGTGCAAGATATATTAACTGGAGTCCTTATATTAGACTTCTTGCAGTAAAACCAGCTGCAATGTATAACTTTTCATTTCTAGATCTATTTACTGATAAAGATATAGTTGAAAGAATAACAAAGTTAAATTCATATGATTTAAAAATATTCTTAGAAAAGTTTGCTGATATGATTGATAGTGCTGGACTTAATGAAGCTATTAATAAAGTAACTACACTACTTAAAGATGATTAATCAAATACCTTTACTTATGTATAAGACCTATGATATACTATTATTAGTAGAAAAACTAAAAACTAAATAATAATAGATAAATTTGATGGTCAAATCTCGAGTAGTATTTGACCATTTTTGACTCTTATAATCAAAATGTGTTCAAAAGTAAATTTAATAACTTTTCTTAAAAATCATCTTAAAATTAATAAAATAATCATAAAATCATGCAAATACATATGATTTTAGTAAAAACTCTTTATCCTCCACTACCCCTAGGGGGCATCTAATCTCTACAGATTTTTGACTATAGAGCGGGGCCGCACTCTCGTATGAAAAAACTCGCAAAATCAAAAATCAGTGATGTGTATTTTGTGTAAAAAAGACTGTTTTAGAATAGAGTATAGATACATTTGAAAAATATGATGATGCCAAAGGAAATAAGGAAGTAGAAAAAATTAAGAAAATTTCTTTAGACAATATTCAATCATTAGATGATTTTATTGTAATATTATCTGATAAAATTATAGAGATAAAAGATACAATTGTGAAGTTTTATGATTTTGGAAGCAAAATGAATTAACAAATGTATAAAATATGATATATTAAAAAAGGTGATAATATGAATAATATAAATAATTTAATTTTAGATGAAGAAAGAGCTTTGTATCATATTACAGATAGCAATATTGTAAATTGTAGATTTGATGGACCAAAAGATGGGGAATCAGCAATAAAAGAATGTCGCAATATTCATATTGTAGAATGTTATTTTAATTTAAGATACCCTATATGGCATACTTATCCAGTGACAATGACAAGATCAACAATGACAGAGTTTTGTCGAGCTGCTTTGTGGTATTGTCATAATGTAAAAATTGAACAATCGAAATTATATGGTATTAAAGCGTTAAGAGAATGTCAAAACATTGAGATTAGTCAATGCGATATCATTTCTAAAGAGTTTGGTTGGAAAAATGATGATTTAAAAATAGTTGATTCAACACTAGAAGGAGAATATGCTTTTTTTGATAGTAAAAATCTGGTTATTAAAAATTTAAAATTTGTGGGAAAATATTCGTTTCAATATTGTAAAAATTTAACAATTGAAAGTAGTTATTTAGATACAAAAGATGCTTTTTGGCATAGTGAAAATGTAGTAATCAAAGACTCCTATGTGAAAGGGGAATATCTTGCATGGTATGCTAAAAATGTTACTTTTATCAATTGCACAATTGAAGGAACTCAACCTCTATGTTATTGTAAGAATCTAGTTTTAAAAAATTGTAAGATGATCAAAACGGATTTATCATTTGAAAATAGTGAAGTGAATGCTTCCATTATTGGTCATATTGAAAGTATCAAAAATCCTTTATTAGGATGCATTATTGCCGATACAATAGGCGATACCATTAGAGATGATCAAATCTATGGATGTAAAGCAGAAATAATGTTAAGAAAAAAATGAATTAGAAAGATTGTTAATTAGATTGGATATATAAATAAATTTAAAAATAATTACTCAAATAATGAGTAGTTATTTTTTTATTTGTAAATCAAATGAATAATTTCAAAAATAAAATGTTTTCATAATGTATATTTTGACAAAAAATAAATTAATATGTATAATATTTACGAGATTTGTTCTCCCCCCATAAATTTGAAGAAAAGGAAAAGGAAAAAAAATGAAAAAATTATTTGTCTTTTTAACTTTAGCTTTAGTATCATTTTTTATCACAGGTTGTATTGATGAAAATACGGATCCTAAAGCATCTGTTGAAAATGCTATTAGTCAATGTTTTAAAAATGTTGATTTGAATCATGTTGAATCAAATCTAGTTTTTGAAACTACAATTGGTGAAGTAACTTTAAGTTATGAGTCTTCTAATAAAGATGTTGTTTCTAATGAGGGAATTGTTAGAAGGCAACAAGTTGATGTAACTCTTCAAATTACAGTTACTTTTAGCGTTGGTTCATATAAAAAAGCAAAAGTATATGACGTTACAGTATTAAAGCAAGAACTTCAAACAATAAGTCAAATAAAAAAACTTCCAACCGAAGGATTTGTAATTACAACAGGAATTGTGGCATTTATTGTTTATGGAACGGAAAAGAATGTTCCCGTTGGTTTCTATTTATTTGATGAGACAGATGCAATTTATGTTCATAGTTCAGAATATGCTGAAACCCTAAAAGTTGGCAATAAAGTAGAAGTAAGTGGCGAATATACAAAATATATTGATCAAAATTCTCTTACATCTGCTGAAATGGCGGGATATACAGGAGCAAAACAAATTGTCCCAACGAGTGTAAAAACGGATGGTGAAATTTATGAAGTTCCTACCTCATTTATAGAGGATCATTCCATTGCTAATTTATGTAGTATTCCTGTATCAGAAAATATTACATCAAATGTTTATAAAGTGGTGGCAAAGGTTCGTAAATCAGTTGGCAATGGTTTTGTTAATTATTATTTTGATGATTTAAATGGTGTGAATAGTTATTATGCCTATACGACAGCAAACGGAAAAGATTTAGCATGGCTTGAAGAGTATGATGGTAGTATTAGAGAATGTTATATTGCAATTCATAATTGTAAGCTTTCCGCAAGCGGTAATTTTTGGCGAATTGTTCCAATTCAAATTTTAGATGAAGTTGAAGTAACAGATGAAGAATATATGGAATATAGTCTAGATCGTCTAGCTAACCAATTCATTGATCATTATGATAGTCCTTGTAGTTTTGATTTGGTAAATACTGATGAAAAATTAGCAGGTTCATCAGTTTGTTATTCCTCTAATTTTGAAGGTGTAACTTTTACTAACGATGGTTATACCATTCATCTTGAATTTGGTGAAGAAAAAGTGACTATGGCAGTTACCATTTCGCTTACATATAATGGAAAAACTTTAACAAGAGTTGTTGAATTTGAAGCAGCAATGGTAAAACCGACCATTGAGACAATTACAATAGAAGAGGCAAGAAAGGCAGCTAAAGGAGAAAAGGTAACAATTGAAGGATATATTGTTGGTTTCTTATATTTAGCAGGTACTTCTAAACCGGCAGGTTTTGAATTAATTGATGACACTAGTTCAATTGCAGTATTTGTATCAACTGCTGTTGACACGAACACTGATATTACTAAATTAAGTATTGGTGAGTTTGTTTATGTTGAAGGATATGGTGATTTATATCAACCACGAGAAGATCATAATCATACTGGTTCTATTAGATTAAATAATGCGGAAGTGCTATATCACGATTGGCAAGAACATGAACTTCCAACTCACGCAATAGAAGAAGTGGTTTTTAAAGATTTGGTAAATAATCCATCTGATAACAATATTACTAATATGGTTTTTAAAACACAAATCTATGTTGAAAGAAGTTCGGGAAGTTATGTAAATTATTACATTCATGATATTCATGATCCATCATTAAGTACAATTGTATATTCACAAAATTCTGGTAAAAATGGTCCTGCTGAATATGAATGGTTAAAACCATATGCTGGAAAATGTGTTGAAGCGTATGTCACTCTTCGTATTGGTGCTGTTTCTAGTGGTAAATTTATTTGGAAAGCTGGAGTGTTACAAGTTTTAGGTGAAGTTGAAACCCCTGAGGCTTTAGTAGGATATTTTGAAAAAACAAAAATTGAGGGATTATTTGATAATGAATATGCTGATAGTGCAGTAATTGAATATGAAGTATTAGAAGGCAGTAATATTGTTCTTTCCCATTCTTCTAGTGATGCGGTAACTGCAGTACAAGAAGGAAATTTATTTCAGATTCATATTGCAACTCCAACTCAAACAGAAGATGTTTCAATCAGTCTAGTCTTAACGTATGGCAGTACTGAGACAACGATTGATATTTTCTTTAAAATTGTTAAAGCTGAAATATTAACAATTGAACAATTTAGAGAAAAAGCTACAAAAAATGGAGAAACTGTTATTGTAGAAGGAATCGTATCCTCAATTGTTAAATCAAGTGGTGCTACGAAATGGAACTTCTATATAACTGATGAAACGGGTACAATTTATTGTAAAACCCAAGCAGCAGTTGAAGTTGGCGATAAAGTTTTGATTAAAGGTAATATGGATTTATATTATGGATTACCTCAGTTTGCTGATGGCTCAACAATTACTATATTATCTCAAGGCAATGCAGTACCAACATCTTCTTTCTTAAAAGACAAAACGTTAGAAGATGTAGCAGTTGATAGTAAAGCAGGTGAAAATGCTTTACTTGGTGGAATTGTTTATATGGATGTTGAGGCAACTGTTCATGTTAGTGCCTCAGGTGAAAGAGCATATTTATCTTTAGGTTCGGTAGAAATTGATTTATATAATTATACTAATGCAAAATATTATGCCGAAAACTATCAAGAGTTAGAGGCTTTAAATGGAAAAACAATTGTGGTTACTCTAGTTTCTTTTAACTGGTATAAGACGCAATATACATATGTTATTGCTAATTATATAGTAGTTGAATAATAAAAATTAAAAATGAAGTGGATAAATTTTGAAAAGATATAGAAATGGTCTATTTGTAAAGTATCTTATCAAAGTATCCACTTTTTTATTTATAAATAAAAAATATTATAAAATATGAATTAAACCTATTGACAAATAACCAAAAAGTGGTATAATAGTATTAGCACTCATATATAAAGAGTGCTAAAGGAGTGAAAAATATGAGCGAAATTAAAGAATTTAAAACAGAATCCAAACGATTATTAGATTTAATGATCAATTCTATTTATACAAATCAAGAAATTTTCTTAAGGGAGTTATTATCAAATGCATCAGATGCAATTGATAAATACCATTATTTATCATTATCAGATGATAAATTGGCAAAAAGGAATGATTATGAAATTCATCTTGAGTTAAATAAAGAAGCACGAACATTAACAATATCGGATAATGGTATTGGTATGACATATGATGAAATAAATGATAATTTAGGAACAATCGCAAAATCAGGGACTCTTGCCTTTGTTAAAAATTTAGAAAATTCTAAGGAAGAAGGAAAGGATGCCCTAGAAACAATTGGGCAATTTGGGGTTGGATTTTATTCAGCTTTTATGGTTAGTAAAAAGGTGGTTGTTGATACGAAATCACCATATAGTGATAAGGGATATGTATTTACTTCAACGGGTGAGGATACATATGAGATTGCTACATCTGATAAAGTAACCGATGGTACTACAATTACCTTATATTTAAAAGATAATATTAAGGGTGAAGATGATAAGGTAGAGGTTGATTTTGATCAATATTTAGATGAATATACAATTCAATATTTAGTTAAAAAATATTCTGACTATATTAGATATCCAATTACAATGTATATGACAAAAGAAGAACCCAAACTTGATGACAATGGCAAAGAAGTTGAGGGTGAATATGATGAGATTAGAACACTTACAACTCTAAATTCGATGATTCCGCTTTGGAAGAAAAATAAAAATGATGTGACAGATGAGGCTTTAGATGATTTTTATATGCAAAAATTTTATGATTTTGAAAAGCCAATGCTTCATCTTATGTTTAATGTTGAAGGTAGTGTCAATTATAATACACTTTTGTTTATCCCTAATTTACCACCTAGAAATTTACATTCTGTTGATTATGAAAAGGGCTTGCAACTTTACTCTAAAGGGGTTTTCATTATGGATAAATGTAAAGAATTAATACCTGATTATTTGAGGTTTGTCAAGGGGGTTGTTGATTCTAGTGATTTATCGCTTAATATTAGTAGAGAAATGTTGCAACAAAATAAGGTTTTAAATTTGATGCAAAAGAATATTGAAAAGAAGATTATCAATCGACTTGCCTTACTTCAAAAAGAAGATTTTGATAAATATCTTACATTCTTTAAAAATTATGGAATCAATTTAAAATTTGGTGCTTATGAAAATTATGGAGCTAAAAAAGAATTGTTACAAGATTTATTGATTTATAGTAGTGTGAATTCTGATAAAATGATCACTTTTAAAGAATATGTAGAACAAATGAAAGAGAATCAAAAGGATATCTATTATGCCTCAGGAAAATCAAAAGAAGAAATTTTATCAATGCCTCAAATGGATATTGTTAAAAAATATGGCTATGATGTTTTGATTTTAACTGATGATGTGGATGAATTTCTATTAAAAATTTTAAATAAATATAATGATCACGAATTTAAATCAATTAATCAATCGGCTTTAGATGATCTTACAACTGAGGAAGAAAAAGAAAAATTAGAAGAGCAACAAAAAGACCATCAAGATTTATTAAAAGCGTTAAAAGAAGCCTTAAAGGATGAGGTAAAAGATGTTATTTTATCGAAAAGACTTGTTGATTCACCAGTTTGTTTGGTAAGTGGTGATGGGGTTTCCTTTGAAATGGAAAAAGTAATTGAAGCAATGCCTACAAATGATAAGATCAAAGCGGAAAGAATTTTAGAAATCAATCCTAATCATGAATTATTTCATGCTTTAAATCAATTATATGAGCAAAATCCTGATGATATTAAAGATTATGCTACTTTGTTATACAATCAGGCACTTTTAATGGAAGGTTTTAAACTGAACAATAGTGTTGCATTTTCTAATTTAATGTGTAAATTAATGATCAAGAGTATCAAATAAAAATAATTTAAAAATTTATGTATAAAAAGGTAAATTCTTCTAAAAATAATTATAAAGGAGGATTTATTTATGACTGGAAAAGAATTATTATATGTTGAAGATGCTCTTGGGCATATTAAACATATGAAAACGATTTGTGAAACTTATTCAAGAAATTTACAAGATCCTAATTTAAAGGCTTTTGTAGAAACTCTTAGACAAAGAAATCAGGAGTTAGAAACAAAATTTTTAAATGTTTTAGGAGGTGCTACAAATGGACGATAGAGCATTAATGGAAGATTTATTATTAGTTACCAAAGGTGTTTGTGATTTGTATATGCATGGAACAATTGAATCATCAACTCCTAATATTTTAACAACCTTCAGTGATAGTTTAAATGATTCACTTGCAATGCAATCAGAAATTTACAAAACGATGGAACAAAAGGGTTGGTATCAATCAGATCCTGCTGATATCACGAAAATTAAAAAAGCTTACAATAAATTTACAACTCAAGCGTAGTCAAAGAAAAACTCTCAATTTTAGTTGGGAGTTTTTCTTTTGTCTTTGACAACTCTTTATGATAAAAAATAAATGATAAGAAGGTTTGAATTTATTTAATAAGAAATTAAATATATAAAATTAGTAGTCTTTAACTATCATAGTGATATAAATGCTCTTACTTATTTTAATCTTGATATGAAAAAGAAAAAGTTATTGCATTTATGGTGTTAGTTATACAGATGGGACATATCTAATCGTTGATATAAAAGATAATGGTTTTAGTAATATTTTATATTAAAAGTAAGATTGTAGTCCTTCTAAATCTCGTTGTGTCTATCTTAGTGAGGCAGAAGAAGGTATATAGTTATCAATAGTGCGAAAGACAGAAAGTATAAGTATAATTTAAAATTAGTAAAAATGATTGACCTAATAGATGGTTATGGACCAAAGTATGCAATTATTTATTAAGGTTATATATATTATTATAGAATATTCTAATGAAATAATTATTTTAGATAAAGATAAAAAATTATTCAAGTAGTATGGATGATTGCTAGTTTTATTTCTCTACGTTTTTGGGAAACTTTATTTATTTTAAATGATAAATTATATGCTTTTAATAACATAATGGAAAACATTGCGATTCTTGCTCTTGATAATCATATATTAAAATTTTGGATGGAAAATTCGTTTTTGAAAATTCTTAATGTATATTTGTAAATAAAATTTACAATAAATGATAGAATATTAATAGTGAAAATTCAATTTATAAGGAGGAACTATGTTAACTGATATTGAAATTGCGCAATCAATTCAACCTAAGAATATCAAAGAAATTGCTAGAAATGCAGGAATTGATGAAAAATATTTAGAACAATATGGGAATTATAAGGCTAAGGTTGACCTTTCAATTATGAAAGATTTAAAAAAGGAACATTCTAAATTGATTCTTGTTACCGCAATCACACCAACTCCTGCTGGTGAAGGAAAGACTACTACGACAATTGGACTTGCTGATGGTCTAAAACAAATAGGTAAAAATGTAATGGTGGCATTAAGAGAACCATCGCTTGGACCAGTTTTTGGAATTAAAGGTGGAGCAGCAGGTGGTGGATATGCGCAAGTTGTGCCAATGGAAGATATTAATCTGCATTTTACTGGTGATTTTCATGCAATAGGTGCGGCTAATAACTTACTTGCTGCAATGCTTGATAATCATATTTATCAAGGTAATGAATTAGGAATTGATTTAAATAAAATTACGTGGCACAGATGTGTTGATATGAATGATCGTCAACTGCGTTTTATTACCGATGGACAAGGTGGTAAATTTAATGGGGTTGAAAGACAAGATAGTTATGATATAACTGTTGCTTCTGAAATTATGGCCGTTTTATGTTTAGCAAGTTCTATTAGTGATTTGAAAAAACGTCTTGGTCAGATAATTGTTGGATATACTAGCGATGATAAGCCTATTACTGCTCACGATTTAAAAGCAGAAGGGGCTATGGCTGCACTTTTAAAAGATGCTTTAAAGCCAAATTTAGTTCAGACTTTAGAACATACACCAGCACTTGTGCATGGTGGACCATTTGCTAATATTGCTCATGGTTGTAATTCGGTAGTAGCAACGAAACTTGCTTTAAAATTAGGTGATTATGTTGTTACAGAGGCTGGTTTTGGTGCTGATCTTGGAGCTGAGAAATTTTTAGATATTAAGTGTCGAGTAGCGGGATTAAAGCCAGATGCAGTGGTAATTGTTGCGACAATTAGAGCTTTAAAGATGCATGGTGGTATGCCTAAGGAACTTTTAGCAAATGAGGATTTAACTGCTTTAGAAAAAGGTCTCCCTAATCTTTTAAGACATGTTTCCAATATTACAAATGTTTATAAATTACCATCAGTAGTTGCCATTAACCGCTTTCCTACCGACACTGATCAAGAAATTGCCTTAATTATACAAAAATGTCAAGAACTTGGTGTTCATGTGGTTTTATCGACTGTTTGGGAAAATGGTGGACAAGGTGGTATTGAATTAGCAAAAGAGGTTGTCAAACTTTGTGAAGAAAAAAATGATTTTACCTTTAGTTATGAAACAAATCTATCTATTGAAGAAAAAATTGAGGCTGTTGTGACTAAAATATATGGTGGCAGCAAAATTAAAATCTTAAATAGTGCTAAAGAACAAATTAAAAGACTTGAAGAATTAGGGTTTGCTAACTTACCTATTTGTATAGCTAAAACTCAATATAGTTTTTCCGATGATGCAACGAAACTTGGTGCCCCTTGTGATTTTATCGTTACGGTAAGAAATGTTAAGATTAGTGCAGGAGCAGGATTTATCGTAGTTTTGACGGGTAAAATCATGACAATGCCAGGTCTTCCAAAGGTTCCTGCTGCTGAGGGAATTGATGTTGATGATGATGGGAAAATTTATGGTTTATTTTAAATAAAAAATATTTGCAAATTATGTGCTAAATAGAAATAATTTTGGTATAATATCCAAGAGTATAAAATAATTGAAGAGGTAGTGCTATGAATAAAAAGGGAACAACTAAATTTTCATTCAATAATGGATATGAAAAGTTAGCCTTCTTTTTCTCATTTTTTAGCATTAAGATGATTGTAAAATAACTTGATTTTTTCAAGTTATTTTTTATTTTAATTAGGAGGTAATAAAGTGAAAAATTTATTTAGTTTACGTGAATTATCAAACGAAGAAATTAAACGTATTTTAGATGATGCAATGGCTTTTGAAAATGGTCTACAATATGATTTATCCAATAAAATCATTGCTAATCTTTTTTTTGAACCATCAACAAGAACTCAATATTCCTTTCAAGTTGCACAGGCTAAATTAAAGATGAAAAGCATAAATTTTAATCCAGTTGGTTCTTCTTTAACGAAAGGAGAAAGTTTTTATGATACAGTTAAAACTTTTGCTTCCTTTGGAATTGATGCCCTTGTTATTCGCCATGTTCAAAATCGCTATTATGATGAACTTAAAAATCTTAATATTCCGATTATTAATGCTGGGGATGGAACAGGTGATCATCCAACTCAAACTCTTTTAGATTTATATACGATTTATAAAGAATTTAAACATTTTACAAATCTTAATATTTTAATTGTAGGAGATATTTTACATTCCAGAGTTGCTCATGGAGGACTTGACATTATGAGACGCCTTGGAATGAATTGTTATATTGCGAGTCCTAATGAATATAAAGATGAAACATTAGGTTATCAATATGTTAATCTTAATGATAGCATTAAAGATATGGATGTTATTATGCTTTTAAGGGTCCAAAATGAAAGGCATCATGAAAAAAGCAAGATTACAAATGAGGAATATAATAGACTATATGGTCTAAATATAGAAAAGGTAGCTCTTATGAAAAAACAGGCAATTATTATGCATCCAGCTCCTTTTAATAGGGGTGTAGAAATTACTGATGAGGTTGTCGAATGTGAAAAATCAAGAATTTTTGCGCAAATGACTAATGGTGTTTTTGTTAGACAAAGTATTTTGAAAAGGACTTTTACCGATGAATAAAACAACGTTAAAAAATGGTTTAGTTTATTATCAATCATCGTTAGTAAAAGTAAATATTGTAATTGAAGGAAGTAAAATAATAAAGATTGGTTCAAATTTAGAAGAAGGAAAAATAATTGATTGTACAAATCAATTAATAGCTCCAGCTTTTATAGAAGCACATGCACATTTTAGAGAACCAGGTTTTGAATATAAAGAAACAATTAAAACTGGTAGTATGGCCGCTGCTAAAGGTGGTTATACCAAAGTAATGATGATGCCTAATTTAAATCCTGCTCCTGATACTTTAAATAAAATTAAAAAAATGAAAGCAATTTGTCAAAAAGATAGTCTAATTGAATGTTATCCGCTTGCAACTATCACTAAAAAGCGTTTAGGTAAAGAGTTAGTCAATTTTGCTACTTTAAAAGATGAAGTAATTGGTTTTAGTGATGATGGAAGTGGAATTCAAAATAGTAAAGTTATATATGATGGTCTTTCTAAGTTAAAAGATGCTAAAAGTGTAATGATATGTCATTGTGAAGATGTGAATTTAGTGGAAGGAGGCGTTATTAGGGAATCAGATTATGCGAAACTTCATCATTATCGTGGAATTAATCCTTTAAGTGAAACGCTTGAGGCTATTAGAAATATGGAAATCGCATATGTCTTAAATACTAGAATTCATCTATGCCATATTTCTAGTAGATACACAGTTTGGGCAATCAAACAATTTAAAAAGATGGGATGTAAAGTTAGTGCTGAGGTAACTCCTCACAATTTAATATTTACAATTAATGATATAGAAGATGATGGTCGATTTAAAATGAATCCTCCTCTTGGAGATGAAGAAGATCAAAAAGTTTTATTAGAAGGATTACTTGATGGGACAATTGATTTTATCGCTACTGATCATGCTCCTCATAGTGTTTTAGAAAAAAGTGGTGGCCTTAATAATAGTTTATTTGGTATTGTTGGTTTAGAAACAGCTTTTTCATCAATGTATACATATTTTGTTAAAACAAAGAAGATGCCACTAGAATTATTACTAGACTTAATGAGCAAGAAAATTAGTGATAGTTTTAATATCAATGATAATCAAATAAAAGTTGGCAATGATGCCTCAATTGTGATTATTGATTTAAAACAAAAATTTATAGTAGATTCAAATAAATTTCTTAGTAAAGGAAAATCATCCATTTTTGAGGGGAAAACATTATATGGAGTTATTGAAAAAACCATATCAAAAGGAGAAATAGTATATGAAAAATAAGAAATTAGTATTAGCAAGTGGTGAAATTTTTTATGGAATTGGTTATGCTAGTGATGTTGAGACCATAGCTGAAATTGTTTTTAATACTTCAATGGTTGGCTATCAAGAGATAGTAACTGATCCATCATATTATGGTCAAATTGTAGTTATGAGTTATCCTTTAATCGGAAATTATGGGGTCAATCAAGATGATATTGAATCTCGTCAAATTTTTTTAAGTGGTCTTGTTATTAAAGATTATAATGATTTTCCATCTAATTTTAGATGCCAAAAAGAATTACAAAAATTGCTTGAAGAAAACAATGTTCCTCTTATTAGCGATGTTGATACTAGAAAAATTGTTAGAATAATTCGAGAAAAAGGATCAATGCCTGCCATTATTACAGATGCGTTAACTCCTAATGACAAATGTTTGGAAAAACTTCAAAATTATAGTTATAAAAAAAATCAAGTTAGTAATGTTTCCCTTACAAAGGTTGCCACATATGATGTTTTAGATTATAGATATGTAGTTGTTTGTATAGATTTTGGTTGTAAATATAACATTATCCGAAAATTGAATGCTTTCAAGTGTAAGGTTATTGTTGTACCTTATGATACAGTATACCAAGAAATATTAAAGTATCAACCAGATGGTCTTTTCTTGTCAAATGGACCAGGTGATCCGATGGATAATAAAGTGGCAATTGAAGTGGTTAAAAATTTAAAAGGAAAATTGCCCATCTTTGGTATATGTTTAGGTCATCAAATTATTAGTCTTGCTAGTGGAGCAACTACTTATAAACTAAGATTTGGTCATCGTGGGGCCAATCATCCAGTTAAAAATTTAGAAACTCAAAAAATTGAAATTACACCACAAAATCATTCTTTTGCTGTCGAAAAGCAATCACTTGAAAAAACAGATTTAAGCATATCGCATATAAATTTGCTTGATGATACAATAGAAGGACTTGAAAATAAGAATCAAATGATTTTTAGTGTGCAGTATCATCCAGAAGCTAGTTCTGGACCTGAAGATAGTGAGTATTTATTTTCTAAATTTATTAATTATATGGAGAAATTCAAAGGAGAAAAAAAATGCCTAAAAGAAAAGATATCAAAAAAATTTTAGTTATTGGGTCGGGACCAATTGTTATTGGTCAAGCAGCGGAATTTGATTATGCTGGAACACAGGCTTGTCTTGCTATTAAAGAAGAAGGATATGAGGTAGTCTTAATTAATTCAAATCCTGCAACAATTATGACTGATTATGCCATAGCTGATAAGGTATATATGGAACCCTTAAATTTAGAATTTGTTTCAAGAGTAATTAGAATGGAAAGACCTGATGGTATTGTTTGTACACTTGGAGGACAAACAGCCTTGAATTTAGCAGTTCAATTGGCCGAAAAGGGGATTTTAGAAGAATGTCAAACTGAGATTTTAGGAACAGATTTTACTTCAATTAAGCAAGCAGAAGATCGAGAGTTGTTTAAAGAATTATGTCAACGAATTAAAGAGCCGATTTTAGAAAGTAAAACAGTTTCTACACTTGATGATGTTTTAGATGTTGCAAATGATATTGGCTATCCCATCATTGTAAGACCAGCTTTTACGTTAGGTGGTACTGGTGGTGGTTTTGCAAGTTCAGATGAAGAGCTATTACCATTAGCCAAACATGCTTTAGAATTATCACCAGTTAATCAAATTCTAATTGAAAAATCAATCAAGGGTTATAAAGAAATTGAATATGAGGTGATGAGGGATGCTAATGATACCGCAATTGCTATATGTAATATGGAAAATATTGATCCTGTAGGAATTCATACTGGTGATTCAATGGTAGTTTGTCCAACACAAACTCTAACAAATAAGGAATGTCAAATGTTAAGAAATGCAGCTTTAAAAATTGTTAGAGCTCTTAAAATTAAGGGAGGTTGCAATGTTCAGTTTGCGCTTGACCCTAATTCTTTTACTTATTATGTAATTGAGGTTAATCCTAGGGTATCTAGATCATCAGCTCTTGCATCTAAGGCATCGGGATATCCAATTGCAAGAGTTAGTGCTAAAATTGCTATTGGATTAAATTTAGATGAAATTAGAATTGCTAATACAATCGCAGCTTTTGAACCAGCCCTTGATTATGTTGTTACTAAGATTGCAAGATTTCCTTTTGATAAATTTGTGACTGCCAATAAAACTTTATCAACCCAAATGAAAGCAACCGGAGAAGTGATGAGCATTGGAAGAACTTTTGAAGAAAGTTTTTTGAAAGCAATTCGATCACTTGAAATAGGGGTTGATCATATTTATCTTGAAAAGTTTGATAATCTTGATACTAATTTTCTCAAAAATTATATTGTAGAAGCAACCGATGAAAGAATTTTTGCCATTGCTGAATTATTACGAAGAAATATAACAATTAGTGAAATATATGAATTGACAAAAATTGATAAATACTTTTTATATCGAATTAAAAGTATTATTGAATTAGAAAATCAACTTAAAAAAAATTGTCACTTGAATAATATAAAAAAGGCTAAAAAGAAAGGCTTTAGTGATAGCTATTTGGGTAAACTTTTGGGTATTAGTGAATGTGAATTTTATAAATATCGCTTGAAACATAATCTTTTTCCTGTTTATAAAATGATAGATACTTGTGCTGGTGAATTTGCTAGTTACATTCCTTACTTTTATTCAAGTTATGAAGATGAAAATGAATCAATTGTTAGTAATAAGCCAAAAATTATTGTTTTAGGTTCTGGTCCAATCCGAATTGGACAAGGAGTTGAATTTGATTATTCAACTGTTCATGCTATTTGGGCCATAAAGGAGATGGGTTATGAAGCAATTGTGATTAATAATAATCCTGAAACGGTATCAACAGACTATTTAGTTACGGATAAGTTATATTTTGAACCTTTAACAATTGAAGATGTAATGAATATTGTACATCTTGAAAAACCTGCTGGTGTTATTGTTGAATTAGGTGGTCAAACAGCTATTAATCTTTGCGAAAGATTAGATAATCTAGAAGTACCCATTATTGGAACTGGAAGGGATGCGATTGCAAAAGCTGAAAATCGTGAACTATTTGAGGAACTTTTAAAAAAATTAAATATTTTGCGTCCGGCTGGCAAGACTGTGCTTTCTTTAACTGAAGGGTTAGAGGTTGCTAGAACGCTTGGTTATCCTGTTTTAGTTAGACCCTCATATGTTTTAGGAGGAAGAGCTATGCAAGTAGTTTATAATGATAAAGGTCTTAAAAAATATCTTCATAATGCCTTTTTAGCATCATATAAACAGCCAGTTTTAATCGATAAATATATTATAGGTAAGGAATGTGAAATTGATGCTATCTGTGATGGTAATGATGTGGTGATTCCTGGTGTAATGGAATTAGTAGAAGGAACTGGCATTCATTCTGGTGATTCTATTAGTGTTTATCCACCTATGACTTTGAGTTCAAAAGTAATTGATAAAATGGTTGATTATACAATTCAATTAGGAAAAGCAATTGGCATTATCGGTTTGTACAATATTCAATTTATTGTTGATAATAAAGAAGATGTTTATATTATTGAGGTTAATCCAAGAAGTAGTAGAACAATTCCTTTCATTTCTAAAGCTACTAAAGTCAATCTTGCCAATCTTGCTACAAAGGTAATTCTTGGTAAATCACTAAAAGATTTAGGTTATCAAACGGGGTTACTACCAAAGCAAAATAAATATTATGTAAAAGCTCCAGCTTTTAGTTTTAGTAAACTTTCTGGAATGGATTTAGTATTGTCACCTGAAATGAAATCAACAGGGGAAGCCATAGGATATGATAGTTCTTTAAATAAGGCTTTATATAAAGCTTTGATTGCATCAAATATGAGAGTTGTTAATTATGGTACAATTTTTGTAACTTTATCTGATATGACTAAAGAAGAGGCACTACCTTTAATTAAAAGATTTTATGATTTAGGATTTAATATAGAGGCTACAAGTGGAACTGGTAAATTTTTAAAAGAACATGGAATTAGAACTAGAATTAAGAAAAAATTAAATCAAGGTAGTACTGAAATTCTTGATTCTCTTCGCAAAGGTCATATTGCTTATGTTATTAATACTCCTGGTACTGATGAAACAATTAATACTGATGGATATTTGATTAGAAGGGTTGCAATTGAAAATAATGTTCCGTTGTTTACTTCTTTGTATACTGTTGGAGCTTTGCTTAATGTTTTAGATGAGATTACAATGAAAGTAGGAATGATCTAATGTGTAGAATTATTGCTAAAGAATTTATAACTAAAGATGTGGTAAAACTTACTTTTGAAAGTAAAAAAATAGCTGAATTGGCACTTCCAGGACAATTTGTTAACATATCAACATCAGACAATACGATGCTTTTAAAAAGACCTATATCCATTTGTGAAGTTAAAGGAAATAATATTATTGTATGTTTTAAAATAATAGGAAAAGGGACTCAAAAAATAAGTGAAAAAAAAGTGAATGATACTATTGAGGTAATAGGTCCACTTGGTAATGGCTTTCCTTTCATCAAAAAGCGTAAATTATTATTAATTGGGGGGGGAATTGGTATTTTTCCTTTACTTGAGGTTGCAAAAAGAGCCTATAAAGATAATGAATTGCAAATCATTTTAGCGGCTCGTACCAAAGATGAACTATATTTACAAGAAGAATTTAAAAAATATGGCAAAATTTATCTTTTAACCGATGATGGTAGTAGCGGTTATCAAAAAAATCCTTTAGAATTTTTAGATACTTATGAAGTTACTTTTGATGTTTTTTTTGCTTGTGGTCCTAAGATTTTATTGCAAAAGTTAGATGAAAAATATTATCAAAACAAAGAAGGTTATCTCTCCTATGAAGAAAGAATGGCTTGTGGTATTGGGGCTTGTTATGGATGCGTTGTAGGAGCAACTATTGCTAATGGTTATGTACGAGTTTGTAAAGATGGTCCTATTTTTCCTTTGGGGGTATTAAAATATGAATCTTAAAGTTAAATTACCTGGTCTTGATTTAAAAAATCCTATTATTCCCGCAAGCGGTACTTTTGGTTTTGGTGAAGAATTTGCTAGTTATTATGATTTAAATATACTAGGCTCAATTATGATTAAGGCAACTACTGAAAAAAAGAGAATGGGAAATTGTGGACCAAGGATTGCGGAAACAACCGCGGGTATGTTAAATTCTATTGGTTTACAAAATCCTGGTTTAGAGAAAGTTATTAACGAAAAACTCCCATTTCTTGCACAATATAATTTACCAATTATTGCAAACGTTGCAGGGACAAATCTTGATGAATATGTCTTGGTTGCAAAAGAACTATCAAAAGTTACAAATGTTGGTGCTTTAGAAATTAATATTAGTTGTCCAAATGTAACAAAAGGAGGAATGGGGTTTGGAACAGATGCTAAATTGGTATATGAACTAACAAAAAAAATAAAAGAGGTATCTTTGAAACCAGTTTATATAAAATTAAGTCCTAATGTAACCAATATTGTTGAAATTGCAACCGCTGCTAAACAGGGAGGAGCCGATGGATTAACGTTAATTAATACACTGTTAGGAATGAGAATTGATTTAAAAACTGGTAAGCCTATTTTAGGTAATAAAATGGGAGGCTTTTCAGGTCCTGCAATTAAGCCGGTAGCTCTTAGGATGGTCTATCAAGTATATGAAGCGGTTAAAATTCCTATTATTGGAATGGGAGGGATTGCCAGTGCCGAGGATGTTTTAGAATTTTTATATGCAGGAGCAAGTGCTGTGGCAATAGGTACTATGAATTTAGTTGATCCATATATTTGTAAAAAAATAATAGATGATTTACCAAAAGTATTAGCAAAATATGGCTTTAATGATATTAACGAGGCCATTGGTTATGCACACAAGTAAGGAGGAAATATGGTAATTGTAGCATTAGATTTTGAAAATTATCAAAAAGTGGAAGAATTTTTAAATCACTTTAAAACTCCTATCTATGTTAAGGTAGGTATGGAGTTATTTTATCAAGAAGGTATAGAAGCAATTAAAAAAATTAAAGCCAGGGGTCATAAAATTTTTCTTGATTTAAAACTTCACGATATTCCCCATACGGTATATAATGCATCAAAACGTCTTGCTAATCTCGATGTAGATATAATTAATTGTCATGCGGCAGGGGGAATTAAAATGATGAAAGCATGTTTAGAAGGAGTTATGGAAGTTTCCTCTCAAAAAAAACTTCCTAAAAGACCACTTGTAATTGCCGTTACGCAACTTACTTCAACAAGTAAACAGGTGATGAATCAAGAATTAGGAATGAATGGTGAAGTAGTTGATATGGTTATCAAATATGCTCAGAATGCCAAATTAGCAGGACTTGATGGTGTTGTTTGTAGTCCTTTAGAAGCACAAAAAGTTAAGGAAGTTTGTGGTAAAAATTTCATTACTATAACTCCTGGTATTAGACCAACCACAGCAGAGATAGATGATCAAGTACGGATTACAACGCCTCAAATGGCTAAAGAAATGTGCTGTGATTTTATTGTTGTCGGAAGACCTATTACAAAAGCTCAAAATCCTAAAGAAGCATATTTTAATATTAAGAAAGAATTTTTAGGTGAATAGAATGAAAGAAATTGCAAAAGACTTATTAGATATTAAAGCGGTCTTTTTATCTCCTTTAAAGCCTTTTACTTGGGCAAGCGGAATTAAATCGCCAATTTATTGTGATAATCGTTTAACCCTTTCTTATCCAGTTATTAGAAAAAAAATTGAACAAGAAATGTCCAAGATTATTAAAGAGAAATATTCTCAAGTTGAAATCTTAATGGGAACCGCAACTGCAGGAATTCCTCATGCTGCATATATTAGTGATCTTTTGGATTTACCAATGGGTTATGTACGCAGTAGTGCTAAAGCTCATGGCAGACAAAATCAAATTGAGGGTAAATATGAGAAAGGCCAAAAAGTTGTTGTTATTGAAGATTTAATTTCAACTGGTGGTAGTAGTATTGAGGTTGTAAAAACTTTAGAAGAAGCGGGATTAATTGTTATAGGTGTTGTTGCTATTTTTAGTTATAATTTACAGGTAGCAAAAGATAATTTTGAAAAAATAAAATGTCCTGTTTCTGTGGTGACTAATTATGATGAACTTTTAGAAGTAGCATTATCACTAAATTATATTGATTATCTTACAAAAGAGAAATTACTTAAATGGAAATTAAATCCCCATGATGAAAGTTGGATGAATAAGTAAAATGATATTATAATTTAGAAATAAAAAAAAGCATTTTTAAATTTTAATAAAAATGCTTTTTTTATTTTTTAATAGGAATAAATTGTTTGTTAAAATCACTGATTAAATTTAAAATTAATAATTTTTCCGTTATCTATCTCGACAAAATTTAAAGATCCGTTTGCCAAAGAAGATTTAAAGGTCAAACTTTGATCTAATTGGGTAAAGAGAGCTTTAATAAAATGAGAATGCGTAACTACTAAAATTTTTTTATTAGGATATATTTGATCAAGAGCTAAAATTTCATTATATGCTCTTTTTCTAATTGTAGTAGATTTCTCCATTTTATAATAACCATCATTTAAAATTTTTTCATAAACATTATCAGTAATTTTAATACCATCAGCTTCACCAAATTCTCTTTCAATTAAATTATCACGAATAATGATTTCCTCTTTTTGATAACCTAGATGATCTTTAATTATTTGACATGTTTCTTTTGCTCGTAAAAGGGGGCTACTTAAAAAAAGATCCCAATGAATATGATAAGTATTTAAACGACAAATTGTTTGATTAATTTGCCTTTTTCCTTCATTATTGAGAGGAATATCAAAACGACCTTGAATTAATAACTGTTGATTCCAATCAGTTTGCCCATGGCGAATTAGACAAATTAGCGTACTCATTTTAACTCCTTAAAAATTTATAATTTAATATTTAATTTTATTATAACATAACTTTTTATATTATTTGCAAAAGATGATGAAATTTGTTATACTAAATAAGCAAAGATATGTAAAATGTGAGGTAAAAGTTATGAAATTCAATTTTAAAAATCGAGTGAGAAATTTTAAACTATCAACAACTGATTCTTTTGTTCCTTTGTTTGAGGCAATTACAAATTCTATTCAAGCGATTGAAGAAAGAGGATATTTTAATAATCAATTTATCAAAATTAAAATTGAAAGAGATAGTTATCGCATAACTGATTTTACTTCTGGCATTTTTGCAATAGAAATTACAGATAATGGTATTGGATTTGTGGAACATAACTATGAATCTTTTATAACAAGCGATTCTGATTACAAAGTAGAAATTGGGGGAAAAGGGGTAGGTAGAATTAATTGGTTAAAAGCCTTTGAAATGATTTTTGTTAAAAGTGTCTTTGAGGAAAATGGTAAGAAATATTTAAGAAGTTTTCAATTTAATATTGATGATGAAATTCATAATGAAATCTTAGAAGAAGTATCAAGCGATGTAGAAATTGCAACAACAATTACCTTGCGTAACTTAAATCAAGAATATCGACCAGTTACAGAGATTTCCCTTAAAGAAATAGCTAATAAAATTATTGAACATTTCGCTACTTATTTTGTAATCGGTTCAATGCCAAAGATGGAAATAGAAGATGAAATTGACTTGATTGATTTAAATGAATTTTTTGAAAAAGAAAAATTTATTAAAACTCAAAGTCAAAGCATCACATCTAATAATTCATTATTTAATATTAGACATGTTTTTTTAAATGCTTCGACTGCTTCAAAACATAAAATATATATATGTGCTCAAAATAGAGTAGTTTGTAGTTATGATATTGCTAATATTGAGGATTTACCAACGGTTTTTAATCTTAATGGTCAAAAAGCTATTTATCAATGTTATGTTAGTGGTGCTTTTTTAGATAAAGATGTGAATAGCGAAAGAACTTATTTTAGTAATGTTATTTTTGAAGATGAAAAAGATTTAGATAGACCACATTTTGAATTAGCCATTAATTTATATGAACTTGTTTACAATGAAATTAATCTTTTTTTGAAGGACTACTTGCAACCAATGATTATTTTAAGGGATAATCAAGTAATTGACTATATTGATTCTTATTGCCCTCAATATAAATATCTAACTAAATATGCCTCTGATGAACTTAAAAATATTTCTTATTCAGTGGCTTCTAATAAAGATAAGTTGTCAATAGAGTTAAGTCGTTTAAATTTAAAGTTTAACCAAAAAAACCATGATAAAATTAACAAAACTCTTCAAGATGCAACCCTTAATGCAAAAGATAAACTTTTAAATTTAGTAGTTCCTCTTTGTGAAAATCTGCATAGTGAATTTGCTAATTTTGTTTTAAAAAGAGCGGTTGCGGGAGAGATTTTAGAAAGACTTTTGACCTTTGATTTAAGTTTAGATGAACTTATCGATAAATACTTTGTCCCTTATAAAGAGGCTACTTCTGATGTTAGTAATTTGTGGATTATTGATGAAAATTTAGCATATCCTTACCAAAGAATAAGTTTATTACAAGATAACTATTTTTATGTTTATCAAGATGATAACACTAAATCTTATATTGCAATTTCTTTTGAGGATCCTTTTGAAATTCAGTTCAATCAAACCAATAATCCAGTTAAAAGACTTAATGATAATTTAAATAAAATGATGATTAATAAAAATTATAAACTTACTAAATATTTAATTGTTAGTGATTCTTTTGGTATTATAGCAGAAGGTTTAGCAGATGAGCAAGTCATCTTATTATCGTATCAAGATTTGATTAAGTATTTAAAATTAAGAAAAAATAGTTTTCAGTAGCATTGAAACTTTTTAGAAAGATAGCATATTACCTAGTAATTTTATTGTTTAATTATTGTAAATTTGTTATAATATAAATTGGTTTTACAAAATAAATATTTGATGGTGATAAGATGATTGAAAGATATGCAAGAAAAAAATTACTTAATCTTTGGAGTGATAAAACAAGGTTTAAACATATGCTTGATGTTGAACTTGCCACAACCTTTGCTTTTTCACAAATGGGCATCGTTCCTAAAGAAGATTATGAAAAAATGTTAAAGAATGCTAAATTTGAAGTTGATAGAATCTTAGAAATTGAAAAAGAAACGCATCACGATGTTATTGCTTTTACAAAGGCGGTTACTGAAAATCTTCAAGCAGAAGGGAAATGGTTACATTATGGTTTAACTAGTACTGATGTTGTAGATACCGCTTTAGCACTTACATTGAAGAACGTGAATGAAGTTATTGAAAATGATTTAGAAACTTTTATTTTGGTTTTAAAAAAGCAAGCTATAAATTATAAAATGGTGCCTTGTATGGGAAGAACGCATGGAATGCATGCTGAGGTAACTTCGTTTGGATTAAAATGGGCCCTTTGGTATGATGAGATGATGCGCAATTATTTACGGTTTAAAGCTGCAAGAAAAGTGATTGAAGTAGGCAAAATTAGTGGAGCAGTTGGTAATTTTGCTAATATACCTTGTACGGTTGAGGAAATGGTTTGTGCGAAGTTAGGGTTAGATTTTGCCAAAATATCAACACAAGTTTTATCTAGAGATAGGCATTGTGAGTATATGTATTGTCTTGCTCAAATCGCCTCAACATTGGAAAAAATTGCAATTGAAATTCGTCATCTATCAAGAACAGAGGTAAAAGAGGTTGAAGAATATTTTTCTAAGGGTCAAAAAGGTTCGAGTGCAATGCCACACAAAAGAAACCCTATTGCCTCTGAAAATATTTGTGGTTGTGCAAGAGTTGTAAAAAGTAATTTAATGGTTGCTTTTGATAATAATATCTTATGGCATGAAAGAGATATTAGTCACTCTTCAGCAGAAAGAATTATTCTAGCAGATACGACTACTTTAATTGACTATATGTTAAATAGATATCAGGGAATATTAGAAAATCTGACTATTTTTCCGGATAAGATGCTTAAGAATATAAATATAACTCATGGTGCTGTTTTTTCTGGACATATCGTCAATTTATTAGTTGAAAAAGGAATGAGTAGAATTGAAGCCTATGATATTGTTCAAGAACAGGCAATGATTGCGTTAAATACAGATGAGAATTTATTAACTTTGTTGAAAAAGACAAAGGTAGGATCCATTCTAAATGAGGATTTAGAGAAATGCTTTGATGTAAAATTTTATTTAAAAGGCGTAGATAGTATTTATAAACGCCTTGGATTGGAGTAAAAAATGAAAAATGCAGTAGTCGTAATTGGATCACAATGGGGAGATGAAGGTAAAGGAAAAATTACTAACTATTTAAGCCAAAAGGCAGATGTTGTTGTAAGATATCAAGGTGGTGATAATGCAGGACATACGATTAAATTTTTAGGTAATACTTATGCTCTTCATGTCATTCCATCAGGGGTTTTTAGTAGTAAGACGAAAAATGTTTTAGGAAATGGAGTAGTTTTAAATCCCAAAACTTTTTTAGAAGAGGTTAGAAATTTAAAAGCTAAAGGATTTGCTTGTAATAATCTTTATATTAGTGATCGTGCTCATGTTATTTTTGACTATCATAAGGAATTAGATGGTTTAAGTGAAGAATCTTTAGGGGCAAATAAAATAGGTACGACTAAAAAGGGAATTGGTCCTTGTTATACTGATAAAATAGCTCGCCAAGGCATTAGAGTTAGTGACTTTATAAGTAACGATTTTGAGAAAATTTATAAAGCAACTTTAAAAATAAAAAATGAACAAATTAAAAAATATGGTGGTAAAATTTTTGACGTTGAAAAAAGTTATGAGGAATATCAAAAACTTGCTGATGAAATAAAACCATATGTAACAGATACAATTACGCTTTTAAATGATGAAGTAAAAAAGGGTAAAAAAATCTTATTTGAAGGAGCTCAGGGAGCTTTATTGGATATTGATTTTGGTACTTATCCTTTTGTAACATCATCTAATCCTTCTGGCGGTGGTGTCTGTATTGGTAGTGGAGTTGGTCCAACTAATATTAAAGATATTATAGGTGTAGCAAAAGCTTATTCAACAAGAGTTGGTAGTGGGGCTTTTCCGACTGAATTTGAAGATGAGATTGCTAGTTATATTAGAGAAACTGCTCATGAATATGGAACTACAACTAAAAGACCAAGGCGTATTGGATGGCTTGATGGAGTAGTTTTGAAGTATAGTGCTAACATTAATGGATTAACTGGAATAGCTTTAATGCTACTTGATGTTTTATCAGGAATAGATTATCTTAATGTTTGTACTTCATATAAGTTAGATGGTAAAATAATTCATACTGTTCCGGCACGAATTAGTGATTTTAAAAGATGCGAACCAATCTATGAAAAACTACCTGGTTGGAAGGAAGATTTAACAAATATTAAAAGTTATGAAGATTTGCCAAAAAATGCTAAAAACTATATTGAATTTATTGAAAACATCACTGGTATAAGCGTTGTCATAATTTCAGTTGGTCCAGATATCAATCAAACAATTATTAGAAGTGAAATTATGTAGGTGAGTTTATGGAAAAAAATTATGACGTAATTTTAGTTGGAGCTGGTCCTGCTGGGATTTTTTGTGCCTATGAATTAATAACCAAAAATAAGGATTTAAAAGTTTTATTAGTTGAAAAAGGCAATGATATTTATTCTAGAAAATGTCCTATTTTAGAAAAAAAGGCGACTAAATGTCCAAATACGAAAACTGGAACTTGCTATCCAAGTTGTGCAATGACATCTGGTTTTGGTGGTTGTGGAGCTTATTCTGATGGAAAGTTTAATATTACTAGTGAATTTGGCGGTTGGATGGGTGAATATTTAGATGAAGATGAGGTTTTAGATTTAATTAAATATGTAGATAAAATTAATTTAGACCATGGTGCACCCAAAGAACTTACGAATCCTTATACAAAAGAAGTTTTAGATATTGAAAAAAGAGGGATAGCAAGAGGATTAAAACTTTTAAGAAGTGAAGTAAGACATCTTGGCACAGAAATTAATCTCCAAGTTTTGAAAAATATTTATGAAGATATGAAACCTAATCTTGATTATTTATTTGCGACAACTGTAGATGAAATTATTGTAGAAGATGGTACGATTAAAGGTATTATTTTAGAAAATGGTGAAAAACTAAAGGCTAAATATGTAGTACTTTGTATAGGTAGGGCGGGTTCTAACTGGCTTACAAGGGTATTATCAAAGCATAAGGTATCGTTTAAAAACAATAAGGTTGATATTGGTGTTCGAGTAGAAACAAATGATATTATTATGGAAGAAATTAACCGCTATCTTTATGAAGGCAAATTTATATTTACAACAAGTGTAGGGACAACCGTTAGAACTTTTTGTTCAAACCCTAGTGGGCATGTAGTTGTTGAAAATCATCATGGAGTAAAGGTTTGTAATGGTCATGCTTTTAATGATATTAGACTAGGTTCTAAAAATACTAATTTTGCTCTCCTTGTATCTCTCGAATTTGATGAACCTTTTAATGATCCTAATGGGTTTGCGGAAGAAATTAGTAGACTTGCTAATCAGTTGAGTAATGGTGGTGTAATAGTACAAAAGTTTGGTGATATTAAAAAAGGTAGAAGATCAACTAAAAAAAGAATTGATGAGGGATTTGTCAAACCTACTCTTAAAGAAGCAGTCCCTGGTGATTTAGGTTTAGTTCTTCCTTATAATGTAATGAAATCACTAATTGAAATGATTGAGGCTTTAGATTACATTACTCCTGGTATTGCTAGTGATCATACTCTCTTTTATGGGGTAGAAGCTAAATTTTATAGTGATCGACCAATTGTGAATTCTCATTTTGAAACAGAAATTAAAAATTTATATGTTGGTGGTGATGGAGCTGGTATTACTAGAGGACTTGCTCAAGCTGGAGCAAATGGTGTAAAAATTGCAAGAAGTATTATTGAAAGGGAAGGAAAATAATAAATATGAATATTAACAATAATATTAAAAAGACTTTAATTACAAAAGAAATGTTAGATGAGCGTATTTTAGAAATCGCTAAAAAGATTAGTATAGATTATTTAGATAAAAATCCTGTAATGATTTGTCTTTTAAAGGGCAGTGTATCATATTTTTCTCACTTATGCGAAAATATTAATATTCCGCTTGAGTATGAATTTTTACGCGCATCTAGTTATCATGGTGCGACTACTACAGGTGAAGTAAAATTATTACACGTACCAACGATTCCTCTAAAAAATCGTCATGTAATTATTGTTGAAGATATTATTGATACAGGTCTTACGCTTGCAGCAATCAAAAAGGTAATTCAAGATATGGAACCATCATCTTTAGAAATCACTACCCTTCTTGATAAACCATCAAGAAGATTAGAACATAGCATTGTTCCTAAATATGTTGGATTTACGATTCCTGATGAATTTGTTGTTGGTTTTGGCCTTGATTATAATGAACAATATCGTAATCTTCCTTATATTGGTGTTTTAAAAGAAGAAATTTATAAATGAGTTTTATTAAAAAACCTAGTTTTTTACTAGGTTTTTATCACCCTTTTGATAATTTGCGAATAAATTATTTTAAGAGGTGATGAAAATGATGATAAATATTTGTTTAATTTTTTATATTATTTTTATCATTGTGCTGATAATTATTTTGGCAAGGAACTCATTTATAAATGAACAAAGAAAAAGAAGGGTTTTGATGTTATCAAAGGTCTGTTATGATTTATCACCATATTATGTTATTCAAATTTGTCCTTCTCAAGAAATATTAAATATTCCTGTTTTAGATGTTTGTTGTTATCTAGATTTTACTAATCTTGAAAAAGGAATTATGATAATTGAAAAAGCTTTAATATTAGGAATTCCTGTTATTACAACTAATATTTATGCACATAAAATAGAAAAAAAGTTAAATCAATTAGCCAAAGAAAATAAAACGTATTTTATTTATAATGACACCCTTGTAATTGATAAAATAATTGGTTTAATTAACCAGATAAATTTTTACGCAAAATAAGACAAAAAAATAAAATTATGATATAATATCAAAGGAAGCAAAAGAAAGGAGCAATCGGTATGACCTCTGTCGCAAGATTAATTAAAGCTAAAACAATTTCGTTTACAGAAGAAATTATTACGCATTATAAAGAATTAAACTTAACAGAAACAGAAGCTATTGTTTTAATCTTTCTTTTTCGAAAATTAGATGATCAAGATAATATTTTATCAACAAGTTCTTTGACAAAAAAAATGACTTTAAGTGAAGATGAATTATCTAATTTGGTCGTTGGACTTGTTCAAAAAGGTTTTATTGAAATAAGTATGGAAGATGGAGTTGAATCATTTGAACTTGATGGTGTATATGAGGCCCTAGCCACCGTTTTAAATCAAGAGGATAGAACTTCATTTATAAATCGACAGGATATGTTAAGTCAGATAGTTCTATATGTTGAGACCACTTATGCTAAGCCTTGTGCACCTGCTGATTTAATGATTATTAATTCATGGTTAGATTTAGGTTATTCATATAATGAAATAAAAACTGCTGTTTTGGATAGTCTTAAAGCTAAGAAGTTACATCTAAAATATGCAGATGCTATTTTAGCCAATCGTAAAACGCAAAGCAAGCGAACAACTGTTGAATATGACGAAGATATTAAAAAAATGTTGGATGCAATGTATGTCAAAAGATGAAGTAAGTATAATTTTACAAAATTTAGAAATTTTATTTCCAAACGCATCTTGTGAGTTAATATATCATAATTTATTTGAATTATTGATTGCAGTAAGTCTATCGGCACAAACAACTGATAAAGCGGTAAATAAAGTAACTCCTGCTCTTTTTAGTGCTTACCCCGATGCATTCAGTCTTTCTCAAGCATCGCAAACAGATGTTCAAAGGATTATTAAAACGATTGGTTTAAGCCATAATAAAAGTAAGAATATTATTGCTCTTAGTAAGATTTTAATTGAAAAGTATCAAGGAGAAGTGCCTAAGGAACAAGAAAAGTTAGAAAGTTTACCAGGAGTGGGACGTAAAACAGCCAATGTTATTTTAACCGAAGGTTATCACATTCCAAGATTACCTGTTGATACTCATGTGGAAAGAGTATCAAAAAGGATGGGAATAGTTGATCAAAATGCTTCCGTTTTACAAGTTGAATTAAAATTAATGGAATTAATCGATGAAAGTAAATGGCATCAAGCGCATCATTTGTTTTTATTTATGGGACGTTATAAGTGTTTAGCTAAAAATCCTAAATGTAGTGATTGTTTTTATAAAAATAAATGTAAATATGACAAAAAACCCCTTGAATAAATGATATATTAATAATATATCGGTATTTAGGGGGTTTTTATGTTTATTAAAGTATTTGATGAAGAACACGAATTAGATTTAGAAAAAAAAGTTAATGAATTTTTAAGTAATTTTCAAACAGATGATATTATTGATATTAAATATAGTGTTGCGACTTTATATGATGGTAGAAGTCAAATATATTGCTATTCTTGCCTTATAATGATTAAAAATTAATACATTATTCTTTAATAGAAGGATCAATATATATAGTTTTATTGTTGTTAAAAGTAACATTTGATCCTTTCATTCCAGGAATTTTCTTTAGATATTTCACCAAAACATAATCAACAGGAACACTAGAGGAATGAGAAAATTTAGAAAAACTTGCGGCAAGATTCGCACAAAAGCGAATATCTTGTTCCGTTAAAATATAGGATGGGGTAGGAACTTTAAAAATAACATGAGAACCTGGTGCATCCTTAACATGAAACCACCAATCATAACTTTTGGCAAGTTTATGTGTTATATATTCATTTTGGATATTATTTTTACCAACTAGTATTTCGTTATTATTTAAGATATATTTAGTAATATTAATTTTTTTGTTTTTTGGCTTAGATTCTTTTTTATCTTTAAGATATTTATTTTTGATTAATTCCATTTTAATTTCTTCAAGATCTATATTATTTGCAAAATCAATTTGATTAGATATTTCATCCAAATATTTAATCTCATTACTAGTAATTTTTAATTGTAAATCAATCATACTAAGGGCATTTTTGGCTTTTTTACTTTTTGCAAAAAGCTTTTTTAAATTGTTACTTGGATCAAGCATAGGATCTAATTGGATTTCAAGAGGTTGATGATGAAAAAAATCATCGACAATAATTTTATCCATTCCTTTTTGAACTTTATAAAGATTGGCTTGCAGTAAAATACCAATTTCATTATATTTTAAATTTTCATTAGCAACCTCTAAATCGTTTTGTAAATGATCTATTTTATTTTGTAAATGAATAATTTTGTTTTTTATTATTTTTTTTAATGCTTTTGCTTTATCGTTATAAATTGTCCTATAATCTTTATAATAAACATCAAGCATCATATTTATAGAATCGAAGCCATCTTTGATAATTTGATAATTAAATAGGGGTAAAATATAAAAATCATATTTTTTGTCAATTTGATATATTGCATAGTTTAATGGATGTTGTAAATAATTTTTAAGACTTTGATGTGAATTCTTAATCGCATCTTTGGCAAGTTTTGATACCCCTTGTAACATATCTATATCATATTGATTAGATTCATCTATTAAAAAAGGATTAATGGTCGTATTAGATGGTGGATAAGAGTAGGTAGCTTTTGGTAAAATTAGTCTCTTACTATCTTCTGATGGAGGAAGTTTTCGAATAGCATCAATAATAATATTTTGCGAATTTATTAAAATAATATTGCTATTTCTACCCATCAATTCAACAATTAAACGATAGTTAATATTATCACCAAGTTCACTTATAGAACTAATATGAAAGACGATAATCCTATCATTGTCAATTTGTTCAATTTTGGTAATAATTCCTCTTTCTAGATATTTGCGCAAAACCATACAAAAATTTTTAGGAGACTCAAATGATGAAATTTTCCTATCAGTTAAATAAATTCTAGGCATATCTAAAGAAGAAGATATAAAAAGTTGATAATTTTTGATTTTATTATCAGTTTGATTCTTCGATCTAATTTGCAAACACAAATCTAGACTGCTTGGTTCAATTATTTTATTAATTTTACCACCAACTAATTTTTCGCTTAATTCAGATATCAAAAAATGAATAAGAATTCCATCATAGGGCATATTGTTTAACCTTCTTTTTATAAATTTATACTTTATTATACAACAAAAAATTAAAAATAACAAAACTATTGAAAAAAAAAACAAATAGTGGTAAAATAAACCAAATAGATATCATTTTGAGGTTAACATATGAAACTTAATGAAAAAGGATTATTAATTGTTATTTCGGGACCATCTGGAGTTGGGAAAGGAACGATTCGTAAAGCGCTATTTCAAAGAACTGGCCATAATTTAGATTTTTCTGTTTCAATGACTACTAGAATACCAAGAGAAGGAGAAATTAATGGTAAAGATTATTTCTTTGTAACCAAAGAAGAATTTGAACAGGAAATAAAAAATGATAATTTATTAGAACATGCAAAATTTGTCAATAACTACTATGGAACTCCTAAAAATAAGGTATTAGAAAAATTAGAAGAAGGAAAAGAAGTAGTATTAGAAATAGAGGTTCAAGGTGCTCTTCAAGTGAAAGCGAAAATGTCAGATGCTGTGTTTATTTTTATTGCTCCACCATCTTGGAAAGCTTTAGAACATCGATTAACTAACAGGGGAACAGAGACAAGTGATATCATCATTGAGCGGTTAACTAAGGCAAAAAATGAAATAATGTTTGCTTCATCTTATGATTATATTGTTATCAATGATGAAGTAGAAAATGCAGTTGATAAAATCATTGCAATTATTAGAGCAGAACATGCCAAGTGTGAAAGAGCACTAGAAGGATATTATAAATTAATGGAGGAATAATTATGAGTCAAATGGAAAATATTAATCAAGAAAGAGATGGGCTTCGTTACCCATCAATCGATGAATTAACAGATAAATCTTCATCTAAATATAAATTAGTGATTGCAGCTGCCAAACGTGCTAAAGAAATTGATGCATCAAAAAAGAGCTTTCTTCCGGAAACAAAGAATATTAAAAGTATTGGAATTGCCTTAGAAGAAATTATTGCTAACAAAGTAGAGGTAATTGATTGATGGAAAAAGCTTTAGAAGTCTATCAAAAGACTAGAAAAAAACTTAATGCATTTAACTATGCCATGTATATGATTAGTTGGGATTCTGAAACTGAGGCTCCTGTGGGATGCTTAGAAGAAAGGTCTAAACAAATTGGTGAACTTGTTTCAATGATGTTAGAAATATCTCATTGTAAAGATTATATTGAGGCAGTAAAAACTTTATATAGTAAAAAAGAAGAGTTAGAAACAGATTTAAAATTAGAAATTATTAAAGTTTGGGAAGAATTAGAAAAAGAATTAAAAATTCCTGAAGCAGAACTCATCGAATATGAAATGTTGTTAGCAAAAGCCAATAACATTTGGTGTGAGGCTAAACTTAATAATAATTATGAATCATTTGCTCCTATTTTGGCCAAAATCATAAATTGGCAAAAAAAATATATTAAATATTTGGAAACAGATAATTTAAAAGGTTATGACGTTTTGTTAAATGACTATGAAAAAGGTTTTACAAGAAAAGAATATGATGAATTTTTTGATGTTTTAAAAAAAGAATTAGTTCCTTTTGTCAAAAAGATTACCTCATTAAAACCTTTTGATGATTCTTTTGTATATAAAAAATATGATATTGACAAGCAAAAAGAGTTTGCCCATTATTTGATGGATGTTATGTGTTTTGATAAAAAGTTTGGTTTGACTAAGGAATCAGAGCATCCGTTTACTTCTGGATATGGTACTACCGATGTGAGAGTTACTTGTCATTATTATGAAAATCTTTTGACATCAAGTATTTTTTCAATGATTCATGAATTAGGGCATGCTACTTATGAAAGACAATGTGATAGCAAATATGATGATACAGCTTTAAGTGGTGGTACAACAATGGCTATGCATGAATCACAATCTCGTTTCTATGAAAATATTGTTGGTAGAAGTTATCCATTTTGGTGTAAACATTATCCTGTTTTACAAAAGCTATTTACTGAAAATTTGCATAATGTAACAGTTGATGATTTTTATTATGCTATAAATAAAATTGAAAATACGCTTATTAGAACAGAGGCTGATGAACTTACTTATCCTCTTCATATTATGGTTAGATATGATATGGAGAAAGCAATAATTGAATCAAATATTGATGTAAACGAATTACCAAAACTTTGGAATAAATTATATAAAGATTATTTAGGAATTGAGGTGCCCAATGATGCTAAAGGTATTTTACAAGATGTTCATTGGGCTGGTGGTTCATTTGGATATTTTCCTACTTATGCTTTAGGAAGTGCTTATGCGGCCCAACTTTATCATCAAATGAAAAAAGAACTTAATATTGATGAAGTTTTTGGAGCAAATGATTTGTCTAAAGTGAATGAATGGTTAAAAGAAAAAGTTCATCAATATGCAGGTTCAAAAAGTCCAAAAGAAATATTATTAATGGTAACTCATGAAGAATTTAATCCAAAATACTATCTTGAATATCTAAAAGAAAAATATTCAAAAATATATCAATTAACTAATGAAAAAAAATAAGGAGGTTATTGATGGCAAAAATAGTCTTAAAAAGAAAAAAATCAGATAAGGATACATATTTAGTTCGCAATGTAAAAAGTGCATATGGTGAATTAAAATATGATGATACTTTATTAGAAGAAGATCAAATAGTTGAGCCAGTAGGAAAAATTCATGAGGAAGCATTAAAACAAGAATTAATTCTTAATGAGGCGCATAAACAAAAAATAGAAGAAGAAAAACGCCTTGTTGAAGAAAAAGCAAAAAAAGAAGAAGAAGAAAAACGTCTTGCTGAAGAAAAAGCAAAAAAAGAAGAAGAAGAGAAACGTCTTGCGGAAGAAAAAGCAAAAAAAGAAGAAGAGAAACGCCTTGCTGAAGAAAAAGCAAAAAAAGAAGAAGAAGAGAAACGCCTTGCTGAAGAAAAAGCAAAAAAAGAAGAAGAAGAGAAACGCCTTGCTGAAGAAAAAGCAAAAAAAGAAGAAGAGAAACGCCTTGCTGAAGAAAAAGCCCATATGGAAGAACTTCAAAGACAACAAGTTAGTGCAGCAGAAGTTAAAGAGATTATATCTGATGAGACTGCTAGCATTTTAATTGAAAAAGAGTTTGATGAAGAGAAGATTTTTGGGAACAAAAAGGGAATTATTAATATTGATATAATATCACGTAACTTTAAAGCTGGTGATATTGTTACAGTAAATACTTTAAAAGATAAAAAATTAATTGACAAAAATATTTGTTTTGTTAAAGTTCTTGCAAGAGGAGTTATTGATAAACCATTAGTTGTAAAAGCACAAGATTTTTCCTTAGATGCAGTTAAAATGATTCAACTTACAGGTGGTAAGGTCGTATTATTAGATAAAAAGAAATATTAAAATTAGAAACCTTCTGTGTCTTATAGAGGGTTTTTTTAAAATTTAATCATTTTTATTGGTATATTATTTAGATTCTTTGTAATAATAATATTGCAAAATATTAATAAGTGAGTATCTAACTTGACTTTGAAGGCTAAAATGAGTATAATATTAGAGGTTATGTTTTGACTATTGTCAAGACTATATTTTTTGAAGTATTGAAACACGTGGAAATGTGGAATATACATCAAATAACTAATAAATGAAAGGAGAAAAAAAGATGCCTACAATTAATCAATTAGTACGCAATTCACGCGAAGATAAGGTTAGAAAATCAAAATCACCACATCTTGGAATTGGTTTTAATTCTTTAAAGAAAGTTGCAACAACTATTAATTGTCCTCAGAAGAAAGGTGTTTGTACTCGTGTTACAACAATGACACCTAAAAAACCAAATTCTGCTATTCGTAAGATGGCCCGTGTTCGTTTAAGTAATGGTATTGAAGTAACTGCTTATATTCCAGGTATTGGTCATAAGTTACAAGAACACAATACTGTATTAATTCGTGGAGGTCGTGTTAGAGACTTACCAGGTGTTCGTTATCATATAATTCGTGGGACACTTGATACTACAGGTGTTGAAAGTCGTAAACAAGCCCGTTCTAAATATGGTGCAAAACGCCCAAAAGCTGGAAAAAAATAAGATAAAATAAATTTATAAATGTAGAAAGGAGGAACCTTCATGCCTCGTAAAGGACATGTTGCTCAAAGAAAAGTATTACCAGATCCAATATATAATTCAACACTTGTTACAAGACTAATCAATAGTGTAATGTTGGATGGTAAAAAAGGAGTGGCACAACAAATAATTTATGGTGCTTTTGATCGTGTATCTAAAACTACAGGTCGTGACCCACTAGAAGTATATAAACAAGCATTAGAAAATATTATGCCACAATTAGAGGTTAGATCACGCCGTGTAGGTGGTGCTAACTATCAAGTACCAGTTGAAGTTAGAGAAGCAAGACGCTATACTCTAGGTTTAAGATGGTTAACAAACTATGCTCGTCTTCGTAATGAAAAAACAATGGAAGAAAGATTAGCAAAAGAAATAATGGATGCCGCTAATGGTATAGGTGGTGCTGTTAAAAAACGTGAAGATACTCATCGTATGGCTGAAGCAAATAAAGCATTTGCTCATTATCAATGGTAATAGGAGATTAAAATAAAATGGCTCGTGAATATTCATTACTCAATACACGTAATATTGGTATAATGGCTCACATAGATGCTGGTAAAACCACATTTACTGAAAGAGTGCTATATCATACAGGAAAAATCCACAAAATTGGTGAAACCCATGATGGTGCTGCACAAATGGACTGGATGGAACAAGAACAAGAAAGAGGGATTACAATTACCTCAGCGGCAACGACTGCTTTTTGGAAGGGACATCGAATCAACGTCATTGATACTCCAGGACATGTTGACTTTACAGTTGAAGTAAGTCGTTCACTTAGAGTACTTGATGGTGCGGTTACAGTTCTTGATGCTCAAGCAGGAGTTGAGCCTCAAACTGAAACGGTTTGGCGTCAAGCAACGGATTATTTAGTACCAAGAATTGTTTTTATCAATAAAATGGATAAGACTGGTGCCGATTTCAAGTATAGTTGCCAATCATTAGATCATCGCCTTGGTGCTAATGCTCATCCAATTCAATATCCAATTGGTGCGGAAAATAATTTTAGAGGTATTATTGACCTTGTAACAATGAAAGCCTTTATTTATAATGAAGGTAGTGTTGATGAAGATGGACAAGAAGTAGAAATACCAGCAGAATTAAAAGATGAAGCGGAACTTTACCGTGATGAATTAATAAATGCGGTAGCAGAATTTGATGATGAATTAATGATGAATTATCTTGAGGGTGAAGAAATAACAACAGAAATACTAAAGTCTGCTATTCGTAAGGGTACTCTTGCGGTAAAATTTTTCCCAATTCTTTGTGGAACAGCTTTTAAAAATAAAGGTGTAAAAAAAGTTTTGGATGCTATTATCGATTATCTTCCATCACCAATTGAAGTAGCTCAAATTAAAGGGCATGATGAAGATGGCAATGAGGTTATTGTTAATTCAAATGATGATGCTCCATTTTCAGCATTAGCATTTAAAGTTATGACAGACCCTTATGTTGGTAAACTTACTTTCTTTAGAGTTTATTCAGGTCATCTAGAATCAGGTTCATATGTGCTTAATTCTACGAAAGATAAACGTGAAAGAATTGGTCGTATTCTTTTAATGCATGCGAACAATCGTACAGAAATTAAAGAAGTTTTTTCCGGAGATATTGCAGCAGCAGTTGGTCTAAAAGATACAACAACAGGTGATACAATGTGTGATCCAGATCATCCTGTTATTTTGGAAAAAATGGTTTTTCCAGAACCTGTAATATCAGTTGCAATAGAGCCTAAAACAAAAGGTGATCAAGATAAGATGTCAGTGGCACTTTCAAAACTTGCCGAAGAAGATCCAACCTTTAGAACTTATACCGATGCTGAAACTGGTCAAACTATTATTTCTGGTATGGGAGAATTACATTTAGATATCATTGTTGATAGAATGAGAAGGGAATTTCATGTTGAATGTAATGTAGGACAGCCTCAAGTATCATATCGTGAAACAATTAAAAAGAGTGCTGAAATTGAAGGTAAGTTTGTTCGTCAATCTGGTGGTCGTGGACAATATGGTCATTGCGTAGTCGTATTTGAGCCAAACCCTGGTAAAGGATATGAATTTGTAGATGAGATTGTAGGGGGTGTTATTCCTCGTGAATATATCCCAGCTGTCAATAAAGGAATTGAAAATGCACTTGCTAATGGTAACCTCGCTGGATTCCCAACTATTGATATAAAAGCAAGATTAGTTTTTGGTTCATATCATGATGTTGACTCTAGCCAAATTGCCTTTGAAGTAGCAGGTGGTATGGCTTTTAAAGCATCAGCAGATAAATGCCAACCAGTTTTATTAGAACCAATAGAATCAGTTGAAGTAATTGTCCCAGATGAATATGTTGGTACTGTAATTGGCGATTTATCAACACGTCGTGGACGTATTGACGGACAAGAAGCAAGAGGAAAAACACAATCTATTAAAGCTTTTGTTCCACTTGCTGAAATGTTTGGATATGCAACAGCTCTTCGTTCAAATACGCAAGGTCGTGGTAATTATACTATGCAATTTGATCACTATGAAGAGTGCCCTAAAAATGTTGCAGAAGCAGTTGTAAAAAAACGTAATGCTCAATAATAAAAACTTACGTTTTACTTGCAAAAAAAAAGAATTTATAATAAAATATTAATGAAATAAAAAATAAAAAGGAGATTTTTATAATGGCAAAGGAAAAATTTGTACGTACAAAACCCCATGTAAACATTGGTACGATTGGACATGTTGATCATGGGAAAACAACTTTAACATCTGCTATCACTACTGTATTAGCAGAAAAAGGATTATCTCAAAAAATGGCTTATGATCAAATTGATGGAGCACCTGAAGAAAAAGCTCGTGGTATAACTATCAATACTTGTCACGTAGAATATGAAACAGAAAAACGTCATTATGCACACGTTGACTGCCCAGGACATGCTGACTATGTAAAAAATATGATTACAGGTGCAGCACAAATGGATGGAGCAATCTTAGTTATTGCGGCAACTGATGGACCTATGGCTCAAACTCGTGAACACATTTTATTAAGTCGTCAAGTAGGTGTTCCTAAATTAATTGTATTCTTAAATAAATGCGATATGGTTGATGATGAAGAATTACTTGAACTTGTTGAAATGGAAGTTCGTGAATTATTAAATGAATATGGATTCCCTGGTGATGATACTCCAATTATTCGTGGTTCAGCTTTAAAAGCTCTTGAAGGCGATCCAAAGGCTAAAGAAGCTATTATCAAATTAATGAATACTGTTGATGAATATATTCCTGATCCAGTTCGTGAAACTGATAAACCTTTCTTAATGCCAGTAGAAGATGTATTCTCTATTACTGGTCGTGGAACTGTTGCTACAGGACGTGTTGAACGTGGAACAGTTAAAGTTGGCGATACAGTAGAAATTGTGGGTATTAAAGACACTCGTTCAGCAGTTATTACTGGTGTTGAAATGTTTAGAAAATTATTAGATCAAGCAGAAGCTGGTGATAATATTGGTGTATTACTTCGTGGTATCGCTCGTGAAGAAATTGTTCGTGGACAAGTACTTGCAAAACCAAAATCAGTTACACCTCATTCTGAATTCAAAGCTGAGGTTTATGTATTAACTAAAGAAGAAGGTGGACGTCATACAGCATTCTTCTCAAACTATCGTCCTCAATTCTATTTTAGAACAACTGACGTTACAGGTGTTATTGAATTACCAGAAGGAACTGAAATGGTAATGCCTGGTGATAATACTCAAATGACAGTTAAATTAATTCACCCAATTGCAGTAGAAAAAGGAACTAAATTCTCTATTCGTGAGGGTGGAAGAACAGTTGGTGCTGGTTCAGTTTCTGAATTAGAAAACTAATGATTTAATTTAAATTAAAATAGTCTCTATGAAAAATAGAGACTTTTTTGTTTTTTAATTTTCATCAATCTATATAAATTGTTAATTTTGATTGTATAATTTATATAAATAAATATATTTTGATTTTAGAAAAGACAAAAAAAACAAAATTCGATATATAAATGATGTATAATTTTTTGAAGAATTATATGATAAAAATAATAAACTATAATTTATTTAATAATCGATGAAAAGTAAAGATGTATATATGCTAAATCTAACAAATATCATATTTAAATATTATAAAATTCTTTTGGTTTAGACTTGTCATTTTAAAAATTTATAAAATATGTCAATTTTAGGAGGTAAATTATATAATGACAAAAAAAAGTATAAGTTTAATAGTAATTTTTGTTTTCTTTTTTAGCATATGCGGTTGTAATAAACAAAATAAAATAGATTATAATTTAAGTTATAATCAAAATGAGGCATTTGGTTACAAAAAACTAGAAAAAGGTACACAACTTTATAGTAATGGTTTAATAAAATCATTAGAAGAATTAAAAAAGGAATGTACTGAATGGAACAATGATGCTTATAATGAAAGTTCGGATGGGTATTCTAGTGATTTGAATCAAAAACTAAGAGATTATGATGAGAACTATTTTAAAGAAAATGCTCTCATTATAGTTACATATGAAACGGCCAATTACCTTAAAACAAAACTTAAACACATTATTGTTGATGGATCTACCTTAATCGTAAATATCAAACAAACAACTAAAATAGGAAATTATAGTACGGAGGCCTATTTTTGGTCAATGTTAATTGAGATTAAAAAGAATGACATAATCAATGTCGATGAACTAAAGGTTAATTGTAATAAAAGGTGATAAATATGAAGAAAAGAATTTTAACTATAGTATTATTTTTATTTTTTTCAATAGTTTTAAGTTAAAATACTGTAAAACTATTTGCATATGAAGATTCTAGCAATTTAAGTATAAATCAAGTATATTTATCAAATTTATCTCAAAGCATGAAAATATACTCTCAAATTATACTTGAATTTCAAGTTAGAACAGATTTTCATAATAATAAAGAATATATGATTTATAACGAAAATTATGCTGGAGCATATATAGATGATACTGGAATGTTAAATATAGCAGTGGTAAATAATAATTCAGTTAATTATATGTCAAGTAATCATAGTCAAGTTATTTATCAAGAGTTTACCTATTCGTACAATTTTCTTCAAAAAGTATTAAATTCAATTGAAGATATTATGCTAGAAAGTAGTGTTTATATTGTAGGTATTGATGATGAATTAAATCATGTTTTTGTTGAATTAAATGATGAAACAGATGTAGAGGTTGTTATTCAACATCTACAAAATGAAGAGTTGTATGAACCTAATGCATTATATTTTGAAGTAGATTCTGATGGTGGATTGTCAGAAACATCAAATATAACTTATGGTGGTGAATCAATTTTTCATAGATATACAACGGGAATTATATCTAGAGGTACATTTGTGGTTAACGCTGTTTGTAATGATACGGGAAGACTTGGAGTCTTAACTAATGCACATGTGGCACCATATGATACAACAATGAGTTATGGTGGGTATTGGGATGAATCAATAAGTAGTTTTACTGAAGAAATCTTCTTAGGGACGGCTTCAAAATCGAGACAACGATTCAATGTGTATATAAAGAAGATCCTTCAATTATAGCTACATTAGATATAAAGGTCGTTGAAGATACAAGTACAATAAAAGTTAGATTAAAATATGGATTTGATATTCGAGAAGATGGTACAATTAGTGGAACAGAAGTTACTAGTGGTTTAGGTAATGTAATTGAGGTAGCACAATTTCCAGATGTAACGATACATAAAGGTTATACTAGACTTATTTGTTTAGGTGATGATAGCCCAAATTCGAGTATTCAAGCATTTACATGGACTGCATATCAAGAAGAAGGAGATAACGGCATGGTTACTGTAAGTTCATTTGACACCATTCAAGGTACTGTTTCTGGATGGGTTACAGTGAAGGGTGTATATCAATATAATAGTAACTATGAAGTATATATTAAAATTTATGTAGAATAAAAATATTTCATTGAAAGGATTAGTAAATTATGAAAATACTAATCCTTTTTATATTATTTTTTAATCATTTTATTAGTAGAATATATTACTAAAAAATATAAAATATGACGAATTTAATTAAATATTTTAAAAAATTTTAAAATCAAAAAAAGTAAAAAAATGCAATGTAAGCGATTTCCTTATTATATTTAATAAAAAAATAAAAAAATATTATATACTATTATCATCATTTAAAAAATGATAATATGTATGGACAAGGAGGATTACAGTGAAAAGAAGAGTTATGTTTATTCTTTTAAGTTTTGGATTATTGATGATGTTAACTTCATGTTTTATGGCAACAGAAATAGTAAGCGTGAAATTATCATCAACTGATGTTCCGAAACTATTTGAAGTAAATGAATCATTTGATATTAAAGATCTTCAATTAGAAGTAACATATAATGATGGTAAAGTCTTTAATGTAATGGTAGATGAATCAATGATAACTAACTTTGATTTAACAACTATTGGATTTAAAAAGGCTATAATCAACTACAAAGATTTTACATTAACATATGATTACCAAGTAGTGGAAACCAAATATCTAGTTGTAAAATTTAATACAGATGAAGAATTACCTGAAATTGAGGATCAATTAGTTTATTATGGTGATATGGTAAAAAAACCTAATGATCCTAAAAAAGAAGGCTTTGAGTTTTTAGGTTGGTATATTGGCGATGTTATCTATGATTTTAATAGTAAAGTTAATACAAATTTAGAACTTGTAGCAAAATTTAGAAAAACCTTAAATGTTTATCAGACAGAGGTAGTATTGGCATTAGAAGAATTTGCAAATAAATTTGACTCAAGATTATATCGCGAGGATGAATTTGTAGAAATTCTTACAATAATTGAAGATGGAAAAAGAGCAATTGCTGAAGCAACTACGAATGAAGAGGTAGATTTAGCCTATAATCAAACGGTTGAAAAAGTAAAGGCAATAAAAAACTTCTGTAGTTTATTTTTAGATGTATTTGCAACTTACAATATTGATGATTATTATAGTGAAGAGTGGGAAAAAATACTTGCAATAAGAGATTTAACTGTTGATACACTTAATAATTATAAGGGTGGAGCACCATTACCAATTGCAACTTATTTAAAAGGTCTTGATGATTTAACAAAAGTTGTAACTAAAGATCAAGATCATGAACTTGCAACTTATTTAAAAACAAATAAAATAATGGAACTAAATAAGTATTTCACAAATATGAATAAAGAATATTATACAGATGATGCTCTTGAGTTAATGAATACTATATTAGAAGAGGGTATTGATACAATAAATTTAGCACTTAGTAGAAAAGATGTTGTTGATGCTTACTTAGTAGTTATTGAAACATTAGATAGTGTTGAAAAATGCCCTAAATATAATGATATTTTAGAACTTTTAGCATATATTGATGTTTTAAACTTGAATAATTATTATGCCGTTCAACAAGAAGAGTTAAAAGATATATATTTTGAATATGCAAATATTTTAAGAAATATGCCATTAAATGAGGATACAACTACTTTGTTAGAAGAAGCAAAGATGAAAATGGATGAAGTTATAACAATAGAAGAAGATAAGGTTATAGCTGATATTCTTTTGGAAAAATGTTTAGCAGATTTTAATAATTTGTATGAAACTCTTCTTGCTACGTATGCAGAAGAAATTAATGCTTTAGAGATGGCAGAGTATGCACTTGAAGAAATTGAAATGACTTATCAAAATTATGTTGACAAAATTAGCACAGCTTTGGGATCTGCTGCTATTCAAGTAGCTTATGATGAGGCAGTAGCATATTTGGAAGAAGATATTTTAATGATTATTGAAATGTATAGTTGGTAATGGGAGGAAAAAAGATGAAGATTAAAAAAATAATTAGTTTATCCATTGCAACATTTATATTAGTATTATCAATTTTTGGTTTATGTTCATGTGGTGATAATACAAGTAATTCACCAAAAATTGAAAATACGCGCCCTACTTTTTCGCAAATTTCTAATTTTAAGTTAGATAATTTGAAAAAGTATGAAAATAGTGCTTATCAATTTCATCTCTTTGATGATAATGATGAAGTATGGGTTATTATTGAATTAGAAGGAAAATCTTTAATAGAAGAATATAATGATTGCAAATTTGTTGGTTCTTTAGCCGAATTTGCTTCGACTAAAGATGGTGAGAATACGATTAATAGATTACTTACTATTCAAAGTAGAGTAAAAGAATTATTAGATGAAAATGAAATTAAATATGAATTTAAGCATTCATATACAACATTATTAAATGGATTAGGTATTAAGGTTAGATATAAAGATATTAAAACAATATCATCACTTGCAAAAGTAAAAGAAGTAGCAATTTCAGAGTTATATAATATGCCACAAGAGGAATCATCATATGATGTTGCTTTAAAGGAAACTGGTATTCTTGCTACAAGCAGTAATTATAAAGGTGAGGGAATGATAGTGGCTATTCTTGATACAGGTCTTGATACTAATCATCAAGCATTCCAAAAACCATTGACGGATGTTGCTTTAACATACCAAAATATTGCCAGTATTAGTGAATACTTATATCCTAATGTTGCAAATGGAGGAAATTATTATCAGGCAGACCAATTATATAAGAGTTCAAAGATTCCTTATGGTTTTGATTATGCTGATATGGATGAATTTGTTGATCCTGGTTATATGGCAGTTAATTATTATGGTCATGGAGCTCATGGTACTCATGTTGCAGGAATAATTGCTGGAGATGATGATCAAATCACTGGCGTTGCGCCAAACGCTCAACTTGCTATAATGAAAGTTTTTTCTGATAATGTGCCAGGAGCTTATACAACTGATATTATAGCTGCTTTAGGAGATTGTGCTCTTCTTGGTGTTGATGCGATTAATATGTCACTTGGTTCTGCTAATGGTTTTACCTCAGAAGGAGATGGAGGAGAATTCATTGATGAAGTCTATGATTTATTAGGTTCAGTAGGTATTAATGTTTGTGTGGCTGTTGGTAATGATGGTGAAGCAGGAGATGGTACGATTTATGGTAATGGTGCAAGTTCTAATCCTGATAATGGTTTAGTAGGCTCACCTTCTTCATATGATGCATCATTTGGAGTTGCATCATCAGATGCTATTTTAAAAGACTATTTTGTATCAGCAAATACTAATATGACTTTTAACTCAGCTGTTTTTGCAGCAACCTCTGAATCATATCCTTTTTATGAAGCATTACCTTTTGAGAAAGGAAGCAAAACATTATCTTTGCCATATGTTGTTGTTCCTAATTATGGTGATATAGAAGATTATGAGGGATTAGATGTAGAAGGTAAAATTGCGGTAGTATCAAGGGGTTCAACATCATTTGAATATAAGTCACTTGTGGCTGCATACTATGGAGCTATTGCGTGTATTATTTATAATAATGAACCAGGTGAAATTAGAGCCTCTATTGAAGGAGAATTGTATATTCCAACATGTACAATAACTGTCGATTCTGGATCGGTTTTAACAAAAGTTAAAGAAGGAATTATTCATTTTAATATGGATAATAAAATTCACGAAATGTCGAGTTTTTCTTCAATTGGACCACTTCCAAATCTTGAACTAAAACCTGAAATTACTGCTCCAGGTGGATATATTTATTCTTCAGTTCCAACCATTACTCAAGATGAAAATGGTAACGAAATTTCATATGCATATTTTAGTGGTACTTCAATGGCTTCCCCTAATTTAGCAGGAGCAGCTTTACTTGTAAGACAAGCATTGAAAGAAAACTATCCTCAAATGACTGAAACTGAACTTCAAGCAAGAGTATATCAAGTTTTAATGTCTACAGCAAATATTATTAAGGATGAAAATGGTATACCATCTACTCCACGTAAACAAGGATCAGGATTAGTTAATATAGATGCGGCCTTAAATACTAGTGCTTACTTAAGTGTTGTTGGAAGCGATAGAGCAAAACTTGAATTAGGTGATGACCCAAGTCGTGATGGTATTTATTATATGAGTTTTGATGTTGTTAATACGGGAACAACAAAATTATCCTATAATTTGGATAGTATTGTAATGACTGATAGTGTTGATGATGCAGGTCGTATTTTAGAAAAAGCATATTTGCTTGAAGCAAGTCAAAGAGATTATATGGTAGAAAATGGTACTTATGAAAATGGTGTATTAACAGTTGATGCTAATTCAGTTGCGAAAATTACAGTAAGGATTTTCCTAACTGATGATGATAAGGCATATTTAGATAACAACTTTGTTAATGGTATGTATGTTGAAGGATATATTACTTTAGATGCTGTTGATCATAATATAGATCTTTCGATTCCATGGTTAGCCTTTTATGGTGATTGGGATGATGCACCTATTTTCGATTCAACCTATTACGATGAAACGTATGAAATTTATCCAACAATTCCATTAGGACTATATATTTCTGGAATGTTGGGATATCCGTTCCCACTTGGTAGTTATGAATTGTTCGTATTACCAGATGGATATGAGGCACCACTTGCATCCGCAGATAAGATTGCTTTAAATTATGATGGTAATAATTTATTATATTCAGTTGCAATTGGTCTTTTAAGAAGTGTTAAGGAATTAAGATATGAAATTGTTGATAAGTATACACGTCAATCGTATTTTAATGGCTATGCAATAAATGTAGGTAAAACATATTTAAATGATAGTGGAGAACTTGTTCCTACGCAACATGAGTTAAATATTGAAATTCCACAATTTTTAGTGGGTAGTAATCAAGAACTAGAAATTGTAATTACAGGGGTTCTTGATACAATTGATCAAAAAGAGGAATCTTTAGTAATTCCACTTACACTTGATTATGAAGCACCTACTTTATTAGATTCAAAAATTTATGAAGAAGATGGTAGAACTTATCTTGAATTTGAAGCATATGATAATCATTACTTATCATACTTCGGTTTACTTACAGAATCAGAGGCTTATCCTGATGAATTTGAATTAATTTGTGATAATGCTTTTCCAATTTATGATGAGACTCGTGGAGGTAGCACTATTGTCACTGTTGATATTACAGATTATATGGATAAAATTTATAATAATAAATTAGGTCTTGCAATTGGTGACTATGCTTTAAATGAAAATGGTTATCTAATTGAAGCATATACAGAATTTGTAACTGGTTCTAATATAACAGATGATGTACAGAAGGTTAATTATGGTGAAACTAAAACAGATAAAGTAGTAACTACTCTTAATGTTAATTATATGAATTCAACACCAAATCAAGCTACTACAACAGATGGAGTTGAGAATACAGGTGAAGAATTTGTTATTGTTGATGGAACATTATATTATTATAATGGTATAGGTGGAGAAGTTGTTATTCCTGATGGTGTAACAGTAGTTGCTAATGATGTATTTAGAAAAGATAATAATATAACAAAAATTGTATTTCCTGAAGGAATTACTACCATTGGTTCTGGTGTTGCTAGAGCTGCTATGTCACTAGAAGAAGTAATCTTTCCAACAACTCTTGAAACAATCGGTGATGAAGCATTTGCTTTATGCTATGCTTTAGAAAAAGCGGATCTTTCAACAACAAACTTAGAATCACTTGGTTTTATGACTTTTTCTTATTGTATATCATTAAAAGAAGTGACATTACCAGAAACACCAAATGATGGTGATGATAACATGACATATTTAAAAATGGGATATGAATCGTTTACACATTTGCATTCATTAGAAAAATTAATGGTTTATGCTAATATTGAATATATGGCAAACTCATTCTCAGATGTTCCTGCTCTAAAAGAAGCTAATTTCTATGGTTATCTTGGCAATGTAAATGAATTTACCTTGTCAGCTGCAAAAGAGTTAACAGTACTTAATTTCTATGGTGATGTTGGTCAACTTGGTGAAACAACTATTGATGATTGGGGCTTTATGGTTATGAGAGAAGATTCCGCAACTCTTGCAGATTTACCAAAATTAAAAGAAGTTAATTTTTATGGCAATGTTGATACTATTGGTGGTTTTGCTTTTAGTATGTGTCCGCTTTTAGAAAATGTCATATTCCATAAAAATTTAAATAAAATTGAAGCATATGTTTCGGCAGATTCCACAAAATTACTTAAATATACCGCATCTGATGATAATGAATATTTAATTAACGGTGATTGTGGAGTAATGTATAATAAAGAAATGACAAAATTATTTACGCCATCTTGTTGGGATTATAATGGAGAATATGTTTTACCAGAAACAATTGTAGAACTTTCAGAATCTGCCTTTGGACAAGCAGAGGCTGCAATTCGTTCAGTTAATATTGTTAGTTCCTTCACAGAAGAAGGCGTTCAAACTAATATTAATAAATCATATGGTACATGTAAACTAGAAAAGCCATTACTTAAAAAGATTACGTTACATGATAAAATTACAGAGTTCCCTATTGCAATGATGTTTGGCTTAACTAATGCTGATTTAGAGTATAGTGGCATAATTACAAATATTGGTCGAAGAGCATTAAATAATACAGGTGTTCGTGAACTTGTGTTTACAGACGATTTATTAACAATAGGAGCGTATGCTTTTGGTAGTTGTGATAAATTAACAAAAGTGGTTTTACCTGATAATGTAGAATTTGTAAATGAAGAAGGCAGTGTAAGTGAAGACGCTTTTAATTATATGTTTACAGAATGTAAAGCGCTTAAAGAATTCAGAATTCCATCTACTATCACTACCCTTTATTATGGAGCATTTGAAGGATGTTCATCACTTGAAACAGTGGATTTAAATAATGTGACAATGATTTCACAAGGAAGCAACAGTTTTAAAGATTGTATAAATCTTAAGAATATTATTGGCATTGAGAATGTTGAATATATTGGTGAAGGCGCATTTATGAATTGTACATCGCTTAAAATGCTTGATTTAGGAAATTGCTATGAAATTGGTAAAGATGCATTTAATAATTGCACATCAATTGAAAATATTGTTTTATCAACTAATTTAACAACTCTTGGTAGTTTTGCTTTTGCAAATTGTACATCCTTAGAAGAGGTAGTAATACCTGAAGGTGTTGAAGGAATTGATGTTACAAGTTCATTTGTTGGTTGTACTGGTTTGGTGAATTTTGAAATTCATAATGGTGATTATGATTCATTTGACGGTATTGTATACACAAAAGATTTAAGTGAATTGGTATTATTCCCAGCAGGTAAATTATTAGATACATATAAAGTTTTAGAACAAACAACAAGAATAGGAGATTATGCTTTTGCTTCAAATAAATATTTAATAAATATTGATCTTGCAAATGTTGAAGAAATTGGTAATAATAGTTTTGAAAGTGCAAATATTGTGACAGTAAAATCAACTAATCTAAAATATGTGTATCCACAAGCTTTTAAAGATACTATTAACTTAGTTTATATTGATTTAGATATGATTGAAGAATTAGGATTTAAAGCTTTTGAAAATACAGGATTAGAAGAAGTTATAATGTCAAATAATTTAATGTATATTGAAGAGCAAGTATTTGCTAATTGTGATAATTTAAGAAAAGTTGTCATTAGTAATAATTGTTGTAATTTTGATTATTCAAATATTTTTTATCAAAGTTTTAATATTGAAGAAATTATTGTAGAAGATTTTAACAAATATTATTTATATGAAAATGGAGTATTATATAATTCAACAAAGACTGTTCTTTATGCTTATCGTGATTCATCAAATTCTGAATTTATCATTCCTGAAGGGGTAGAAAAGATAGCTTTAAATGCCTTTTATCAAAATACTATTTTAGAAAGAGTAGTTTTACCATCAACATTAAAGGCAATTGGTGATAAAGCATTTTATGGTTGTACATCATTAAAAGAATTAGTATTCTTAAGCGATAAGGCACCTGCCCTTGAAGGTTTATATCAAGAAGGTATTTATTATCCTTATGCTAATTTTGTTGATTATATTGAATTGGTTCCAGAAAGTGGTTTAGAAATTACAATATATTATAATGGTGATGAAAGTTATCAAACAATCATTTGGCAAAGCTATTTTAAAAATTATGAGGTTATAGCATAAAAACTTTAAAAATTAAATAATTTAAATAATGTTAAAAAACTTGGGTTCTATTTAAAAATAGAACTCAAGTTTTAATTTTTATCATTTCATATGTCCTTTTTTATATATGTATATATAAAAAATACATTTAACAAATAATGAAATAAATAGTATGATAATATAGTAATATTATCAAAATTTTAAATTTTAGGAGGAAATATGAAAAAAATTTTTACTAAACTATTATTGCTTTTCATGGTAATTATTTTCTCTTTTACATTTATAAGTTGTAAAAAAAGAAATTTAGGAACATATTATGAAATAAAATATGAAGTTAATAACCAAGAATATGCAAAATATTTTGTTGAAGAAGGAAAATTAGCAACAGCAATTGTTGCACCAAAAGTAGAAGGAAAAGAATTTCAGTTTTGGATGTTAAACAATTCTGAATATGATTTTACTAAAGCAGTAAATTCAAATCTTACACTTGTTGCATCTTATAAAGATGAAGAAGCGGATGGTGAAATTTCAAGTGCAGTAAAGAAACAATTAGAAAAGATAGTTGCTGGAGCAGAATATTCAAAAGTATCAATAGTAGCAACAGAAAATTTAAAAGCAGAATATAAAGCAACAAAAGAAGGTAAAGAAGTAAGTATTTATTATCTTGAAAAGGCTAATAATTTTACTACTGTAAAATTATATGTAGGAATTGATGAGACTGGTAAGATTGTCAATATGGTTACAACACAAAGTGATACTATAGGTAAAGGTGATAGTTTTAATGGTGCATCAATGGGAATAAATGGGGCTACTAGTACAACTATAGATGATTCGTTTATTGCTGTGTCTGGTGCAACAATTTCAAGTAATACGGTTAAAGATTTAATTCATATAGCATTTAATAAATTTATTAATGATAATCCAGATTTATTTCCAGTTGAAACTTTAACTGTAACTTTTGACTCTAATGGTGGTACTCTTGTAAAAGAGATTGAGGTAAAATCTGGTTCAATATTTGTTAGACCAAATGACCCTACTCGTTCATTATACCATTTTGTAGGTTGGTATTTGAATGATCAACCGTATGATTTTACAAAACCCGTAACTTCTAATATTACTTTAGTTGCTAGATGGGTTAGTGTTTTCCAATTTGATAGTAAGACACAAACAATTGTTGATGCAACCGATTTGGCTGGTGATATTGAAATTCCTGCTAAAATTAATGGTATTGAAGTGAAAGCCTTAGGTGAAAGTTTATTTAAAAACAATAAAACAATTACAAGTGTAATTATCCCTGAAGGTATTGAAAATATTGCTTTTAGCGCTTTTGAGGGTTGTAGCAAATTAAAAACGGTCACTTTCCTTGGTACGGATAATAGCGAACCTTTAACTTTTGGAATTAATGTCTTTAAAGATTGTACTTCTTTAAATAGTATTAGTTTACCAGCTAATGCAACTGCTATTACAACTTCAATGTTTGAAGGATGTACATCTTTAATTCAATTACCAATTGATGGTGCTCTTGATCATATAGGTACATCAGCATTTAAAAATTGTATTCAACTTGCGGCAATCAGTTTACCAGAAGGAGTTAAATCAATTGAATCAAATGCTTTTGAAAATTGCCAATCATTAGTTGCCATATCATTTCCATCAACATTAACGAAAATTAGTGAGGAAGCATTTAAAAATTGTAATCAAATTGTTTCATTATATATTCCTCAAGGTGTAACTAATATTAATTTAAACGCATTCTTAGGATGTGAAAAATTGGTTTCAATTAATGTTAGTGCTGATAATAAAAATTATGCAAGTGTTAATGGTGCATTATATAATAAAACTTTAACAACATTGTATCTTGTACCAGATAAAAATTTAACAACTTTTGAAATAAAAAATACGGTTACAACAATTCAGGCCAATGCTTTAGCAAATTTAATGAAGCTTGAAAGTATCACTGTTGAAGATGGTTCAACAAAATATCAAGTACACAATAATGTTTTATATTCAACCACACTAACTAGTGGCAAAACGACAACTAAACTTGAATTTATTCCTGCAAGATATTCACAAGCGGTAACATTACTTGCTAATACAAAAGATTTTGCTACAAATGTATTTGCTAATTGTCCAAATATAACTGAAATTATAATTGAAGATGGTAATGAATTTTTCTTTGAAATTGATCATTTAATTTATCGTAAGGCAAGTGCAACCTCAACATATTATACTTTAGTTGTTGCTAATCGCAATTTTAGTGGAGTAGCTACAATTTTAAAAGACACAATAGGAACTTTGTCTTCAATTGATGCAAATGCTTTTGCTGATACTAAATTATCAGGCATTCGTTTTACAACATCAGCACATATTACATATGTAAGTGATAATTTATTTGATAAAGTGCCTGAAGGATTTAAAGTTTATGTTCCAAATGGTCAAACTAATAATTTTGTTGGTATATATAATACAAAATGGAGTGCTGAATTTAAAGCCTTAGTTTCAACTATGATTGTTGAAGATGAAGCAGAATAAGTTTGGATAATTAAAAACCTACTAGATTTCTAGTAGGTTTTTTGCTAGGAAAAAATTGTTTAAATTATATATAATTATATCTTAAATTTTGACAGTATTCTGTTTATTTTTTTATATTGTAACAAAAAAATAATTCAAATAAGCTCCAATGAAAGATAAAATAATCTTAACTTACTTCAAGAGTGCAAACGCTTGCAAAAAAAATTTTCAAATGATATAATTAAATATCTTTTTAAGAAAGGAAGAGGAGAAATGTTAAAGTTAAGAAAAAAATTATTTTTAATTTTATCAATGGTTGGTGTAATTCTTTGTTTGGTATCTTGTATTCCAGATGGATATATCAAATTAAAATTTGATGAAGAATTATACACAATTAAAGTAGGTGAAAAGTTAGATGTAATGCCTACGATTGTCAAGGATTCACATGAAAGTAATTATGAATTAGTATACGAATCATCTGAACAAACCATTGCAACCTATATTGATGGAATAGTAACAGGTTTAAAAGAAGGTACAACAAAATTAAAAGTTTTTGTTAAAAACAACCCTTCTGTTTATGCAACTACAACAATTAATGTTGTCTATACAGAAACATTAGATGTGAAATTTGATGTGAAAGATAGTATGTTAAAAGGACAGACATACAAGATTTCTTATGTTCCTCAAGAAGGTTGTGTTGATCCAATTATAACATATAAATCAAATGATGATAAAATTTTAACAGTTGATAATGATGGCAATGTTTTAGCAGTATCTAAAGGTACTACACAAATTATTGCGAGAGTTACATCAAGTGTTGATGGTATACAATATCGTGAATATATTTTTGATGTTACAGTTTTAGAAGAAATATATGAAATAGAATATGTATTAGATGGAGGGATTAACCATCCTAATAATCCAACATCATATGCTGATTCTGATTTACCAATTATTTTAAATAGTCCATCTAAAGCAGGTTATACTTTTGATGGTTGGTATTTAGATGCTGCATTTACTAGTGATAAAATAATAGAACTTAATACATCAATGAGTGGTAAGGTTACTCTTTATGCAAAATGGACGGCCACTAAATATGCTATTTATTACCAACTTGATGGTGGTATTAATAATCCTAATAATCCCCAAGGTTATGATATTTTGACATTACCAGTTGAATTATTAGAACCAACAAAAGAAGATTATCAATTTTTAGGTTGGTATCTAAATGATCAATTGATAGATAAATTAGATGTTGGTTTAGAAGGCGATGTTACCCTTTTTGCAAAATGGGAACAAATTGCATATTTAATTACTTTTGAATTAGAAGGCGGTGTATGTGATAATTTACCAACTAAGTATTTAATTAATGAAATAACATTACTACCAATTCCAACAAAAGAAGGATACAAATTCTTAGGTTGGTATCTAAAAGATGAATTAATTGAACAAATTAATGGTGAGCAAAGAGGCGATATTACACTTGTTGCTAAATGGGAACAAGAACAAATAATCGAAAAAGATTTAATTGTTGATCCAAATGATGAAAATGCATATGCAACAATTGAAGAAGCATTAGATGTTGCCAAAGATGGTGATACTATTTTAGTAGTAGCAGGTACTTATCAAGGCTTTACGATTAATAAATCAGTAACCATCAATGGTGCTAATTGGGGAATTAATCCAGTTAAAGATACTAGAAATGCAGAAACAATCTTTACTAGCGATATTTTAATTTATTCAAATAATGTTGTTATTGATGGAATTGCTTTAACTGAAAAAGGACGTATTGTTGGCTCAACTAGTGGTGTTAGCAATATTAAACTTTCAAATATTTATTGTTATGAATCAACAGTGAACCCTACCGCTCAAGATAGTTCAACTGCACCTATTCATTTTGTTCCACAAACAAATGATGCTCATGCTATCTTTGAAGATTTAGAATTGATAAATCTTAAATATGAAAAATCTACGGGAAGACCAATGATTTTTTACGGTATGCAAATTGTGAATTTAACTATTAAAGGTTGTTCATTTGTTGGTAATAGTGCTAATTATAATGATGGAATTAAAATTGATAGTACAGCTTCGTTTGGTGTAAAGGGAAATGTTTCTATTATTAATAATCACTTTGAAAATTATTCTCAATATACAATTTGGATTAGATCTTATGGTGAAGGAACATATGAAATCAAAAATAATACTTTTAAAAATTGTGGTCAAACAGCAGGAAGTCATGCTGCGACAACTTTTGTAAAATATAGTGGATCTCAAACAGGAACTGCTAAAATTGAGTTCCAATATAATAAGGTAGATAATTCATATATGCTGTTTAGATTAGATGCAACAGCTGATATGGGTGAGAATACTCATGATGTTCACGTAAATTATAATAAATTATTGAATTCTTTAGCCACATATTATATTAAAAATGCTTATACTTTTAATATTGATGGTGCTAATAATTACTATGATTCTACACCAGTAGCAAGCAAATTTATGGGCGTTGATGGTTGGGATACTTATTATGAAAATGAAACAGATGTTCCTGAATATGTTGATGAAAATGCTGATCTTTGGGAAATTGAATATATTTTAAATGGCGGAACTCTGCCTGCTAATGCGCCAACTAAATATGATAGCGAAGTTGGTTTAACAAGACTTCCAGTACCAACAAATGGTAATTTAGTTTTTGTTGGTTGGTATTTAAATGATCAAAAAGTTACAACTATTGAAAAAGGAACAATAGGAAATATTGTACTTAGTGCTAAATGGCGTGAAGATGCATTATATGTAGGTGTTGGAGAGGATTGGTATTATCCTACACTTGTAGCAGCTTTGGAAGATGCTAAAGAAGGAAGTAAAATTATTATTTTAGCTGGTGAATATAATGAAAATGTTACCATTTCATTAGCTAATTTAACAATTGTAGGACCAAATGTAGGAGTTAATCCTAATACTTTAGCAAGAGAAGAAGAAGCCATTTTAACCGGTGTTATCACAATTCTTGCAACTGCTAATAATTTAACAATTGATGGATTATCATTTACAAAGGGTGCTAAAATAGTTGGCAGTGAAAATAAAAATTATCATAACTTTAAATTTGTGAATAATTTAGTTTATGATACAAATTCATCGACTACGGATTGGGTTATTAATCGTTATGTTATGAATGGTTTTGTAGAATTTAATTTACCAAGCGGTGGCTCAACAAATAATTTTTATTTTGCTAATAATAGATTTACCAATGTTAGTGATGTAAATTTATTAATAAATAGAGTTGTGAACTTATCAGTAGAAGGCAATGTATTTTTAGACTTTGATCGAGATGGTATTAGATGTGAGGGTGGTTATAATCAAGGTATCATTTCTTTTACAAACAATCATTTTGAACAAAGCGTTAAACACAATGGTTATAATGCAATCTTTATGTATGCTTTATCAGGCCCTAGTGGTTCAAATACTATAGTATATATTTTAAATAATACGTTTAAACAAATAGGTACTGATAATTCTAATGCGGTTCCATATAATGGTGCAATTTCTGCTCATATTTTCCAAGAAAATAAGACAGCTTGGGAAATTGTTGGTAATGTCTTCGATCATTGCTATAATGATATGTGGTTAAGAAATAATGGTGCAAGTACATCAAATTGGAGTTGTAAGATTGATAATAATCAATTTTTAGGACTTCCTACTACTCATTATTTTGGAACATATCAAGGCTCTGATACTGAAACTACAAATCCACATTTAGCAGAGTTTGGTGCAAATTATTATGAAAGCAATGATGGTGAAGTAATTACTGATTTAACTCCTTATGCTAGTTTATTTAAACATTTAAAAACGTCTGGTACTACTTTGTCGAGTAAACCAAATGTTGTAGAAGCGAAACCACTTGAATTCTATGTTATAAACTATGAACTTGATGGTGGTAGTTTAAAGGGAAATTATCCAACTGCTTATAATAGTTTAATTAGTGAATCAATCGTATTACCTATTCCTACAAAATTAAATTATGAATTTTTAGGTTGGAGTCTAAATGGAGATTATGTTACTGAAATTCCAGCAACTTCAAGAGGTGATATTGTGTTAGTAGCAGAATGGAAAGTAGTAGAAGGTGAAATTTATGATGTAACTTATAAATTTAATGGTGGGTATTCAGAAGAATTATTAGTTGCCAATTCTGGTAATGCCCTACATTTAACAATTAATAACTATAATTATAATAATGGTACCTTCTGGGGAGGAAGATATACAGATGATATCTTTATTGGAACAAGTAGTTATGATCCAGGTGCAACTTTTTCTGATAGAATCTATATTGCTAAAAATTTAGAGACTGGTCTATATGAAATCGTTCAAATCATCTCTTCTGGTGCATCTAGTTGGCCAGAAGGAGCTGAATATGTTATTACTATTTCTAACTCTTATAATAATTATTGGGCAAGTATCAATCCAATTACAACTAAATTAGCAGTTGGTCAAATGATAGCTTTTGATAAAGCAATTGAGGATATTACTGCAGATGAACCTGCCATAGTATATTTCTTTAGTGAAGTTCCTGAAAATGATACATTAGTTGTACCTTCAAGATATAGTGATAAACTTATTGTTCCTGGATATTTAGGATATAAATTCTTAGGATGGTATGATAGTGAAGATAACCTATATACTAGTTTAGAAACTCTAAATGGAGATCTTACTTTATATGCAAAATGGGAACAATTAAATCCTGTAACTAATATTAGAGTTGATGAAATTTGTGATGAACTAGAAACTGGTGATACTTTCCAAATTGTGGCAAGTGTAGAACCAAGTGATGCATATTTTAAAGATTTATTCTATGAATCAAGTAATACGGATATTATTACTATATCAAGTACTGGTTTGATAACTGCTATTAATGCTGGAAAAGCAACAATTACAATTTATGATTATTTAAGAAAAGTTACTTATCAACACGAAATCATTGTAAATTCAATTCAATCGGTTGATGTTACTTTTGAAGAATACTATGATGGATCAATTTGTATTGATGATACATTGCAAATTATTGCTACAGCCTATGGAAAAGGTACAGAAAATGCTAAATTTATTTATGAATCAAGCGATGAAAACATTCTAACAGTATCAGAAACAGGACTTGTAACTGCTCTTGCTAATGGTAAAGCAAATGTTTTAGTTACAATTGAGGGAACTAAAATTAATTTATCAGTTTGTATTACAGTAGGAGTATACTCAGAAGATACTGATATAGATAGATTAATTGCTCTTCTTGCTAAAAATAATTTTGCTGTAGTAGAAACTGGCAACATATCTTTGTATAATGATGGTGTTGAAAGAGTATATGTTTCTACATATGGAAGTGTAAATAGATACTTATTTGATGAATTTAAAGTTGATGAAACTTATTATGCAACAAGTGAGGCTAATCCAAATAACCATAAAGAACGTAGAAGCGTAGATACAATTGAGTTTGTTACTGTTCATGATACCGCAACTCTTACAGGTACAGTTGTATCAATTGCTCAAGGTATGTCAAGTGGTGAAACTTCAATCCACTATACAGTAGGTAATGATGCAATTTATGGTGTTGTTCCTGAAAAATATATTGCATATCATGCTGGTGATGGAACATCTGCAAGTTTTACTTGGACTAAAACAAATGTGGTTGCTATTGGAAATATAGCACCTAAATTTGATGTTGTACAAAGTGGTTCTACTTATTATCTATCACTAAATGGAACTGTTACGCAAATTGAAGTGCCAACAATTAATGGTGCTGCCCCTTCTGCTAGTTATTTATCCATTCTTGGCCCAACTTGGAAAGTAGAAGATGGATATTACTATATTGGTGGACCATTATGGTATTCATCTAGTTACAATACAATTGGTTCACGTGGTGGTAATAATAATTCAATTGGTATTGAAATGTGTTCAAATTTATCTGGTGATATTTATGATACGTTCCAAAGAACGGCTCAACTTGTCGCTGACATCTTATTACGAAATGGTTTAGATACAACTAGAGTTAAAATGCATAATACTTGGAGTGGTAAAAATTGTCCACAAACAATGATTTCAGGCTCTTATTGGGATAGTTTTATGGAAATGGTTGAATTACAATATGAAATTCAAAAGAATTATAGTAATGCAAAAATTTCTATTAAGTCAAATAATCCTGATATTATTGATAATACTGGTCGTGTAATAAAAGCACCAGCTATTACTACAACAGTATCTTATGATTTAACAGTTGAATTAAATGGTCAAACTAAAACCATTACTTTACATAGTATTGTTCCTGGTACAACAACTTGGGAACAATGGGATGGAACTTATCCTGCAAGTAGAGTTTGGAATAATGGTATATTTGCAAGATAAAATATAAAATAAACACTCTATTTAATGTTGAGGCATTTAATAGGGTGTTTTATTTATTAAATGTTAGATAATACTATATGCTCTTGACAAGATGTGACAAAGATGATATAATTATCTTCTAGTAGAAGATAATTAGGAGAAAATGAAAATGAAGTATAAAGAATTATCATATAAATTTATGAATGTTTTTAGAAAAAGAAACCACCTTATTCACAAAGTTAAAGAATTAGATAAAGGTGAAAATGGTATTTTACAAACATTGTTGATATATGAAGAAATTCATCAAAAAAATTTAACACCAGGTGACCTATGTGAAATTCAACAACTAACAAGTGGTAGAATTGCATCTACGCTTAAAAATTTAGAAAAGAAAGCATATATTAAAAGAATAATTGCTGAAGATGATCGAAGAAAAATTATTATTAAATTAACAGAAAAAGGTAAGATTGTGGCAAAAGGTATCATTGATGATATTGCAATTAGTATTAACAAGATGATTAACAAGTTAGGGGAACATGATTCACAAGAATTTCTTCGCATTCTTAACCGGTTATATGAATAAAAGGATGGTGTAATTCATGGATAATTATTTAGTAATATTAAATAAAGAAACAATGTCTATGATAAGTTACTTTTTCTTTATCATAATAGGATATTTACTTGGTAGCATTATGTTTGGATATTTAATTCCTAAAATATTCAAGCAAGTAGATACTAAAAAAGATAGTAGTGATGGTAATCCCGGAACTGCTAATGCCTTTATTCAAGGTGGTATGATATGTGGGATTTGTACCCTTTTATTAGAATTAAGTAAAGGTTTTATTCCTGTTTATTTGGCCAAAAATAGTGTTTCCCCTAATCATATTTTATTTTCATTTATTATGCTTGCACCAGTTGTAGGACATGCCTATCCAATTTATACAGGTTTTAGAGATGGTGGCAAATGCATTGCGGTCAGTTTCGGTAGTTTATTAGGATTATTTCCATATCTTCAAATGGGACTCTTACTTGCTTTTTGGTTCATTTTTTTCTCACTAATCATTATTGTTAAGCCACATACTTTAAGAATCTTTTTTGCTTATCTCGCTTTTATTATAACAAGTATTTTTATTGTCAAATCATTAATTATTTTCATCGGATGTTTTACTATTGCAATGATTGTTGGCATTAAACATCTTGCATCACTTAGAAATATGGAGGAAACTGAAGTGCGCTTTGCCTTTAGAAAACGTTGATATGAAATTTTTAATATTATCATGTAAAACTGGTGGTGGTCATGATTCTGCTGCTAATGCTTTAAAACTTCAATTTGAAAAGATGGGACATGAGGCTTTTGTTTTTGACTATCTAACGCTTGCAGGAGAAAAGGTAGCAAAAAGAGTTGCTAATGTCTATGTCAATACAGTAAAAACAGTTCCTTATGTTTTTGGTGAAGTGTATAAATTAGGAATGTATGTTAGTAAACATTCAAAAGAATCTCCTGTTTATAAAATAAATAAAAAGATGGCAAAATATTTGATACCATATTTAGAAGAACATCCTTATGATGCAATTATTATGACTCATCTTTTTCCTGCTGAAACTTTAACTTATATGAAAAAAGAAAATATTAAATTACCGCTTTTTATAGGGGTTGCAACCGATTATACTTGTACACCATTTTGGGAAGAAACTGATTGCGATTTCTATGTAATTCCTCATGAATTGTTGATGAGCGATTTTACTAAACGTGGAATGCCAATTGAGAAATTATATCCTTTAGGAATTCCTTTTACTCCTAAAATTTTAAACCAAGTTAACAAAAACGAGGTAAGAGAAAAATTACAATTACAATTAAATAAAAAAATTGTTTTACTACTTGGTGGTAGTATGGGTGCTGGTAAACTTATTAAACTTGTTAAAAATTTTAATAAAAGCAAAGATAAAGATAATCTTCAAATTGTTGTTATATGTGGAAATAATAAAAGAATATATAATAGATTGGTGAAATTATATGGTAAAAATGAAACTTTTGTCATTTTAGGTCATACCGATCAAATGGATTTATATTTGAAAGCCTGTGATATTATTTATACAAAACCAGGAGGACTTACTTCTACTGAGGCTGCAGCATCAAGGTTACCACTTGTTCATACTTTTCCAATTCCAGGATGTGAAACTGCCAATAAAGTTTTTTTCAATCAGCTTGGTATGTCTATTTCGGCTCCAAGTGCAAAAGAATTAACCGAAATAGGGTTAAGGTTACTTAATAGCGAAAAAGATATTGAAAAGATGAAAAAAGCTCAAGAAAAAAATGTTAATCTTGATGCTACTGAAAAAATTGCCAAATTAATTATTGATAAAGTTGAAAAACAAAATTAAATTTTATCTAAAATTTACACTATAGAATCACTATAATGATTTAAAGATAATGTGAAATATCATTTTGATGATTATAAATGCATAGTAACGAATTCAATTGATAGAACGTTAATTAATTTACCATTTAAAAATGACTTGATTGATAAGATTTCATTAATTAAGGAAATGTATAATAAGTTTGTATATGAATGAATTGACATACTTGCAACTTATATTTTTATTGGTGATGAATGATTTTTTATATACATAATCGTCTAATAAATAGTTTAAATGTTCCCTTTATGCTTTTTAAATGCGATAAAGATTTATCTAATGTAGAATACATTGTTTATTATAACTCGCCAATCTATGATGTTGTAAAATTAGGTTAAAAGTGATAATTACTATTATAGTGACAATAGTATATAAGTAAAAGAGAAATAATATAATTTATTGATTATATAAATAAAGTTAACAATAAAAATGATAGAGGAAAATCTTCTATCATTTTTATTATATACTTTTATTTTTTAATAAAAAGTAGTATAATTAACATATATGTAAAGATTGGGGAGTTTACTGTATGACACTAGAAGAAAAAAAATTATACATAGAATTGATTGGACTAAGAGAGAAAATAAAAGATTATACTAGAAGAACAGAAGGAAGGGCTTCCTTTGTTTGTTCAGATGATGCTCTTGAACAAATGGCAATCTTAAAACCTAAAAAGTTAAGTGACTTTGAAGGCATAAGAGGAATAGGAAAAATATTTATAGAAAGTTATGGAGATAAATTTTTAAACATAATTTTGAAATATCAATCTTCTACTGAAAAAGTAACAACAATGAATTCAAGTGTAATTTATACTATGAAAGAACTTGAAAAGAAATTGGTAAGTATCAATAAGCGTAATCGTTTGATATCTTTAAATAATCTTACAAATAGGTATACATTTGATATGTCAGTTTTAGGAGAAGCATTGGTTGATAAAATTGTTTTTACTACTGCCAAAGTTATAATAAGTGATATAGATAAACCAATAAATGGATTGTCTATTGATGAAGAGTATGCTAAATCAAAAAGGATTGTTACTCTATTAAGAGAAACTAATAAAGATCTTCGTGAAAAAGGTCAAAATGATTTATATGTTGGTTATCCGTTTATAATTGGAAGATTACCTGGAGAAAATTTTGATGTACATGCACCATTAGTCTTATTTCCAGTAGTAGCAGAAAGAACTCCTACTACAATTTCTCTTCAAATGGATGATAGTAGGGATATAGTTTATAATAATACATTATTACTAGCATATTATAAATTTAATAATATAAATGAATCACTAACAAATGATGAAGTAGAAGCAAAAAGTAGAAACGAATTAATTCATAAAGCTTTAAGTTTCTATAGTGAAAAAGGATTAAAAATTAAAGAATGTTATGGTTGTTTAACTAAGTTCAAAGAATATAAAGGCAATGAATTTCCTAAATTTGCTAATGGTGAGTTAAATGTAGAGATAAATGCTATATTAGGTAAATTTCCTATTTGTTCTAGTTCAATCCAAAAAGATTTTGACCAAATGATAAAAGAAAAAAAATGTAATGAACTTGTTGATAATTTATTAGAGGCCACTAATTATGATTTATATGATGATAGTTATTCAGGCGAGGATGATAAAAAATTAAATGATAAAGATTTAGTATTATCAGAAAGAGATATAGTTTATATTAATGAACTAAATAGTTCTCAAGAAGCTGTATTAAACGCAATAGAAAATAGAAATAAAATTGTAGTTCAAGGTCCTCCAGGGACAGGAAAATCACAAACTATAGCAAGCATTATAGCAAATTATATTAATAAAAATAAAACAGTTTTAATGGTATCAGAAAAGAAGACGGCACTTGATGTTGTTTATTCAAGACTTGGTGAATTATCAAAATATACTTTATTAATAGACGATGTTAGTAATAAAAAGTCCTTTTATGATCAACTGTTGAATATGATATATTTAGCCGATAATATTGATATTCAAGATAAAGATTTAGATCAAATTTCAGATAATATAGATTTACAAATAGATAAGTTAGAAATTATTGCGAAAAAATTATATATGCCAAATAATTTTGGTATTGAACAATATAAACTTTATCTATTAAATGATAAATATGATTATAAAAATATTGATGATAGAAAAAAGTATAATTTATTTAAAGAAAATTGGTATAATAAAAATCACTTATTATTTGCAAAATATTCAGAAGTTGAGCATATATCAAAAGAATTTAATAATGCTAATATGTTAAACAAATCTATAGGATATATTAGATTATCAAAAAAATATAAATTTATAAAGAATATGACTGATAAACTTACTACATTTGAAATTGTAGATTTTTCAAATATTTTAAATAATTTAAAAAGTTCAATTGAAGATTGGTCAAAGAAAAAATATATTATAAAAGTTTTTACCAAAGGAAAGATTAAAAAAGAAATCAAAGAAATACTTTCGAAATATTTTACTATTCAAACCAAAGAACTTATAAATTTAATATTTAATGAAATTGATTTAGTAATTGATAGTATAAATTATTATGAAGAATATTGGGAAGATAAATTAATATTTGAAAAACTAAATAGTTTAGAAAAAGAATATATTGAAGTGGTATATAATGTTTCTAGTACATTAGGATGTGACGCATCAATTATTAATAAGGAATTAGTCAATGCTTTAATATTTAGACAAATTGAAATATTTGAAAAAAATAATATGGAAGTTCTATCTAATATTAAAGATTTTGATAACATTATTAGAAATATTTGTGATTGCCTTGAAAGAAAACAAAAAATAACTAAAATAAAACTAGAACATATACTTTTAAATCATATAAAGAAACTCACAAATTCAAAGCGTCAAGGAGAAATTAGACGGGTAATAGAAAGTAAAAGAAAATGGAGTGTGAATAAGTTTATTAAGAAATTTGATTTTGAACTATTCAAAAGTGTCAATATTTGGCTACTTACTCCTGAAGTAGTATCAGAAATATTACCACTTGAAACGGGAATATTTGATTTGGTTATTTTTGATGAAGCATCACAAATGTATGTTGAGAAAGGTATTCCCTCAATTTTAAGAGGTAAAAAGGTTGTAATTGCAGGTGATCATAAACAATTAAGACCATCTAATTTAGGTTTTGGTAGGATTGAAGTTAATTTAGATGAATTAGAAGAAGATGAAGAAATAGAAGCTGCATTAGAAGAAGAAAGTTTACTAGATCTTGCTAGATTTAAATACAGTAATATTGTATTAAATTTTCATTATCGTTCTAAATATGAAGAATTAATTGCTTTTTCAAATTATGCATTCTATAAAGGTAGATTATATGTTGCACCAAATGTGGTAAAACCCAATACACCACCAATTGAAGTACATAAATTAGAGAATGGAATGTGGCAAAATAGATCAAATATAGTTGAAGCCAGATACGTTGTCAATTTATTAAAAAAATTTTTTAAAGAAAGAAAAAATAATGAAACAATTGGGATAATAACATTTAATTCTAATCAAAGAGATTTGATAGATGATTTAATAGATGAAGAATGTGCAATTAATTTGGAATTTAGAACACAAATACTTATTGAACAAGAACGCAAAAAAGATGGTGAAGATATTGGGCTTTTTATTAAAAATATTGAATCTGTGCAAGGAGATGAAAGAGATGTTATTATATTTTCAATTGGATATGCAAGAAATGAAAATGGCAGAGTAATAACTAAATTTGGATGGTTAAATCAAAAAGGAGGAGAAAATCGTTTAAACGTAGCAATTAGTAGAGCAAAAACCAAAATACATATAGTTACTTCTATCATACCAGATGATTTAGTTGTAGAATCAGCTAAAAATGATGGTCCGAGATATTTCAAAAAATATCTTGAATATGCTTATGCAGTGAGTATGGGCAATTCAGAAATGGCTAAACAAATACTATTTTCATTTGGTGATGATAAAAAACCAAGAAATATCATAAACTTTGATAGCGATTTTGAACATCAAGTATATGATGCTTTAGTTGATAGAGGATATATGGTTGATACTCAAATTGGTATTGGTGGTTATAGTATAGATTTGGCTATAAAAAGAGATGGTAGATATATTCTTGGAATAGAATGTGATGGAAAATTATATCATAGTTCAAATTCTGCTAGAGAACGTGATATACATAGACAAAAGTATCTTGAATCTAGAGGTTGGAGAATACATAGAATTTGGAGTCCAAATTGGTGGAATAATCCAAATAAAGAAATCGATAAAATATGTATGATAGTTGATGAATGCTGATAAGTCCATCTATGTTTAAACAATTTTTCTATCTTACATTATTTGTTAGAGATAAAAGTTTCTATATTAGAAAATTTAGTTTTATTTTTGTCTAATTGAATTAACCGATATTGTTTTTAAAAATAGTATTATATTTCGAAAATATTTTTAAATTAACTACAAATTATAAAATAATATGATATAATAAATATGATTTAGTTTACTTCATTATATTTATAGGAGGATAAAAATGATGGATACTGATAAAGTAAGAATACAAGATGATTTATACACATATGTTAATCAGGAAAAATTAGAAGAACTAGTTATACCTGATGATCAACCATCGGTAGGTGGTTTTCAAACATTAGCAGTAGATGTTGAAAAAATAATGATAAATGAATTTAAAGAAATGTGTGCTAAAGGAGTATACCCTAATCATTATTTAGAAAAAGCATGTACTTTATTCAAAATTGCCAAAAATGCTGAAAAGAAAGAAAAAGATGGAATTTTTCCTGCATTGAAGAACCTTTCTATACTTAATGAATTAGAAAGTTTTGATACATTTAGTAATATGTATAAATCTTTAATGTTTAATCAATTACCACTACCATTTCAAATAATGGTTGAAACTGATATGAAAAATACAAAAAAACATTGTGTATGTATTCAAGGTCCAAGCGTTATTTTACCCGATGCTTCATATTATAAAGAAGAAATGGCGCAACAAAAAGAAATGCTTTTAGGTATTTGGACTAATATGGCTAAAATGATTATGGCCAAGACCAATCTAAGTCTTGAAGATCAAAATAAATATATTGAAGATACTTTAGTGTTTGATGAGATATTAGGTCGTTTAGTAAAAACTAGTGAAGAATGGTCAAAATATGTTGAAATGTATAATCCAATGAAAGTATCAAAAGTAGTTACATTATTAAAAACAATTCGTTTCAAACAAATTTTAAAGGAATTGTTTGGTTTTATTCCTGAAACGATTATTGTGACTGAACCAAGATACTTTAAAAACTTTATGAATGTATTTAATGAAGAAACATTTGAATTGTATAAACATTGGTCATATGTAATTGGTCTTATTGACTCATGCTCTTTATTAAATGAGGAGTTAAGGGAATTGGGTAGTATGTATTATCGTGCTATTGCTGGAATTCCATCAAATACCTCTATTGAAAAGTTTGCATATCAATTGTCATCTAATATATATTCAGAACCAGTTGGTTTATATTATGGTGAAAAATACTTTGGTGAAGAAGCAAAAAAAGATATAACTGAAATTGTATATCAAATTATTGATACGTATAAGACAAGAATTCAAAATAATGAAATCTTAGAAGAAGTTACAAAAGAAAAAGCAATTTTAAAATTATCTAAAATTGGGGTAAAAATGGGATATCCTGATAAAGTTCAAGACATTTATAATAAATTTGTATTTAATGAAGAAGACTCATTATATGATGTTGTTCACACATTAAAAGAAATAAAGATTTTAGAAAATTTAGAAGATGTAACAAAACCGACAAATCCTGAAAAATGGGCAATGCCTGGGCATATGGTAAATGCATGCTATGATCCGTTTGTAAATGATATTACTTTTCCAGCAGCAATTTTACAAACTCCTTTTTATTCAATTAAACAAACAAGAAGTGAAAATTTAGGTGGCATTGGTGCTGTTATTGGGCATGAAATTTCTCATGCTTTTGATAGTAATGGTGCAAAATGTGACGAGTATGGTAATATAAATAACTGGTGGACAAAAGAAGATAAAAAAAGATTCAATACCAAAATTAAAGCTATGATAAAACAATTCGATGGTATTGAACTTCCTTGGGGAAAAGTAAATGGTAAATTTATTGTCAGTGAAAATATGGCTGATAACGGAGGGATGGCAGTAACTTTAGAAATAATGCAAAAAACTCCCAATGCTTCTTACGAAGAATATTTTGAAAATTGGGCTAAAGTATGGTGTATGAAAGCTAAAACTGAATTTTTACAATTACTTCTTAATTTGGATGTTCATGCTCCTAATATTTTACGTGCAAATATTACACCAAGAAATTTCCAAGAATGGTATGATACATTTCATGTTCAAAAAACGGATAAAATGTATATTGCACCAGGTAAACGAATAGTAATTTGGTAATTTAGGATAGTATAGTTAGGCCATAAAAATGAAGAAAAAAATTTAAAAGATCAAAACATTTAAAGAGTTGATAAATCATTAATAATAGTGATTTAATCAGCTTTTTTTATTTATAGTATGAATTCATGTTAAACTAATGTTTTATAAAAATAAGAAATGTATTAGAATCCAACAAATCCTAATAAAATTAAAAATGAGGAGTGGATAAAAAGAAAGTTTATATATAATTAAGAATAATTGAATTATATTAGGCATAGAATAGTAAATTTTTGATTTCTAAATATTTTTTCGGCGTATATTCATCTTAATTTTTAAAATTAAATAGAATTATAAAACAAATATTTAATTTCATTATTAAATATAAAGTTTTCTTTTTGAAAAAAAATAATTATGTAGTATAATTATAATTGAAGGAAATTAGATGAAATAGATTGCTTAATTTTTATAAAGATTTCTATATAGGAGTTAGAATATGTTTATAGACACACATGTACATTTAAATAGTGAGGAATTAGAAAGTCATTTGAAAGAAGTATTAGATGAAGCATATCAAGTTGGTGTTGGGAAAATGATTATTGTAGGATATGATTTAAAAACTTCCATTAAGGCTGTTGAATTAGCAAATAGCATAGACGGATGTTATGCGGCAGTGGGATTTCATCCAACCGAAATAAAAGGATATACCAATAGAGAATACCTTGAACTTGAAATGCTTGCAAAAAATAAAAAGGTTCTTGCTATAGGGGAGGTAGGGTATGATTTTCACTGGGATACAACAACTAAAAAAGAACAACAAGAAGCTTTTGTTAGACAAATTGAGATTGCTAAAAAGTTACATCTACCTTTAATCATTCATAGTAGGGATGCACATCAGATCACATATGAAACTTTAAAGGAAAATAATGCTGAAATGGTCGGTGGTATTATGCATTCATATAGTGGTAGTGTTGAAATGGCAAAAGAATATATCAAATTGAATTTTGCTTTTGGAATTTCAGGGCCAGTTACTTTTAAGAACGGGAAGAGTATGAAAGATGTTGTAAGAGAGATTGATATGAAATATTTAGTATCTGAAACTGATTCCCCATATCTTACACCACATCCTTTTAGGGGAAAACAAAATGGTCCAAAATATATTCCATTAATAGTTGAAGAAATGGCAAAAATTAAAGGTATAGAGATTAGTGAGATAGCAAAAAATATATTGAACAATGTGAAGAGAATTTTTGGTGATAGATATGAATAAAAAGAAAATAAAAGTGATTGTATTAGTTAGTTTTCTTATTGTAAGTTGTTTTATGATAAGTGGTTGTAGTATTCAAAAATTATTGAAGAAAACAATTGTGAATGAAATTGAAAATAAATATATTGAATATAGTCAAAATATAACAGTTGAGGATATTGAACAAGCTTTAATTGAAGGTTCTGAGATAGCAAAGTCTTGTACGATTGCTATTCAGGTTATTAAAAGTGGTGGAATTATAACAACAACCGAAAGTCTTGGTAGTGGCGTTATTGTGAAAAGAACTAAAAATTATGATAATACGTATCATTATTTAGTTGTAACGAATCGTCATGTAACAGGGACTAATGCAAATGCTAAATTTAGTGTTTATTTAAATAATGGTAATTATATTAGTGCTAGTCTTATTAGGTATGACTCTACTTATGATTTGGCTTTACTTTCGTTTGATAGTGGAATTTTATTAAATGTTGCAACTTTTAATAAAGAAGAATTAAGTGTTGGACAATATGCGATTGCTGTAGGTTCGCCATATGATATTGAAGCATTCTATAATACAGTTACAATTGGTAGTGTTAGTTGTGCAAAAAGAGTTATTCAGGAAGAAGATTTAAATGGTAAAACTGTAAACAATATTTTTGTACAACATGATGCCACAATTAATTCTGGTAATAGTGGTGGTGGTCTTTATGATATATATGGAAGATTAATCGGTATCAATACATGGAAGCTAGTTGGTGATCCTGGTGATAATTTTGAAGGTTTAAATTTTGCGATTCCTTCAGAAGTTGTTTATACAATTTTTGAAAGTTATCTTAAAAATGACTAAGTATATAACTTAGTCATTTTTAAAGTTTACAAACCATGGTAGATTTTCTTTCTTAAAGTAAATTGGTTTAGTATATTCGCCAAAGGCTGCATAGAATCCAGTTGTAGGGTTAATTTCAACACTGATTACATTATCTGGTGTTTCATACCATGATGGAGTAATACCAGTAATTTTATAATATGCTTCAACTGTATCAGCCCAAATATATTTACCAAATTTAGCATCTAGGGAAGAGATAATTTCTTTGTTATCATCATACCCACTCCAAACACTGACCACAATATCAGGATTATAACCAACCATCCAGTTATCAGTATCGGTAGAACCACTCTTAGCGGCATATTTTGTTGTTAACATACTTTTAATTGAAACACCAGTTGGTCTAATATTATAAGTCATATTATCATCAAATACTGATGTCATTGCCTCACTTAATAAATAAACATCACTTTTATCAGCAATTGTGCTAGTCTTAGGTTTTGCTTCGTATAAAGTTTCATCATTCATATTGGTTATTTTAGTAATAATTGTTGGCGTAACTTGTTTACCACTATTAGCAAGTATACTATAGGCCTCTGTTAGTTCTTTAACTGATACTTCTTTAACTCCAAGGGCGAGTGATGGAATAGCGGGAATATTACCTGAAAAGCCAAATCTTTTTAGTGTGTTAACCATTTTATCACATCCTAAGAAAAGATGTGTTTTTACTGCATAAATATTATCACTAGTTGCAAGAGCATAAGCCATCGAAACATCAAATCCCGCATAAATACTTTGAAAATTGGTTGGAGAATATGTTGTATTGTTATAATAAAAAGTGGTTGGTTCGCTAACAAAAGTAGTGGCAACTGTAAAGCCGTTTTCAAGAGCAGTTAAATATAAAAAAGGTTTAATGGAAGATCCTGGTTGTCTACTACTAGAAATAGCTCTATTATAAGTACTTTTTTCATAATCTCTGCCACCTATAACTGCTAAAACCTTTCCAGTTGATGGTTCCATTGCATAAATAGCTGTTTCAATATCGCTTTCTGGTGCTCTTTTTTTGATACTATCATTAATAGCTGTGTAAAGTTCAGTATTTAGTGTTGTATAAACTTTTAAACCACCTGCCATTTTACCACTAATTTCAGGAATTTTCTTTAATTCTTGTAAAACTAAATCTTGGAAATAAGGAGCGTTTACGACATCGTCATTTGGATTATTACCTACACATGTAAGAGTTGTTTTACTAGACTCTTCATATTCTTCATTAGTAATCAGACCATCATTTACCATTTCTTTTAAAATTAAATTGCGACGCTCTTTATTATTTTCAGGATTTTTAATTGGTGAATATAAAGTTGGACCTTTAGGAATACTCGCGATTGCGGCAGCCTCTGTTAAAGTTAGATCTTTTGCATGTTTATTAAAATAATAAATGCTAGCATCCTCAACACCATAAATGCCATGATCAAAGTAGATAGAGTTGAGATATCCTTCTAAAATTTCACTTTTTGAATAGTTTTTTTCAATATTTAAAGAAATAAGGATTTCGTTAATTTTCCTTTTCCAAGTCTTTTCAGTTGTTAAATAGAGATTTCTAACATATTGTTGAGTAATTGTTGATGCTCCTTCGGATAGTTTATTAGATTTAAGATTTTTTAAAACAGCACCACCCATTCTAATGATATCAACTCCATGATGCTTATAAAATCGTTTATCTTCAATTGAAATAAAGGCTTCCTTTAAATATGGAGAAATATCATCAAGTTTAACATAGGATTGTTTTTTTCCATTAGAATAACTTAGATATTTATGGTTAGTGCTATCATATAATTCAACATTAATAATTTCTGGTAATTGGTAATTCATATTAGTAGTGATAATGGCGATGCTTAAAATAAAAATAGTTAAAAGTAAAGTTGAAGTTATTGTTAGTACTTTGAATACTTTAAAAAAACGTTTTTTCATTTTATATCACCGATAATATTTTTCCAAAAAAATTAAAGTATATACAAAACAAAAATTAACAATTATAAATTATAATTGTTAATTTTAAAAATCTTCATTTTCAATAATATTTAAAGTATCAAAGATATCATTTGTGTAAAAAATATTTTCAATTGAGGTAGCATTGAAATAATTAGTAATTGGTATAGTATTATCATGTAAAATGTTACTACTTAAATAATTATGAATTAATTTGATATTATCAAAAATTAAATAGTCAAATGATATTATTTTTTTATCAATTTTGATTTCATTGTTATTTAATAAAAAAATGGGAGTATGAATAATAAGATAGTTAGAATTAGAAATAGTAAATCTTTTAAATGTTAAAATGATAACTTGATAAAAATCTTTCATTTTAAACCTCCTATTTATATTATATCACAGAAGTGAAGAGTTTAAAAATTAAAAACATTAAATGATTTACAAATTTTTACCTTTGTGCTATAATAAAAATACTAATAAAGAGTAAAAAAGGGTGATACAATGAAAATAAGATGCAAAAATTGTTATCGTATTTTAAATCCTAATGAAGAATATTGTACTAGTTGTGGTGAATATAGCGAAAAAATGCATAAGGCAATGGTGACAGGTGATTACGGTCCTGATCCAGTGGCAAAATTTAAAATGAGTTTTGGCGTTTTTGCAATTGCAGGTTTTGTTTTATGTGGGATTTTTCAAGTTATCTTTGCTCTGATTGAAAATAAAATGAACAATGATAGTGGTTACACCAATCTTTTTTGTCAAACTAATAGTTTATTTTATAGTAGTATTATTGCTTTTATTACAACACTAATTGTTTTTAAAAAGGATTTAAAATCTTATTTTCCTAAGATGACCAAAAATCAAGTACTAGGGAGTACTATTATTAGTATTTTGACAATTGCAATTGTTATTATTTTGAATAATTTATCTAATTTCACTTTAATTTTTCCTAAATATATTATAAAATATTTAGAAGGAAGTAGTACTATCTTTTTTGATTTTAAAGGCGAGTGTATTTTTAAAATTGTTATTGGTACGATTTTATCTAGTATTTGTTTAGAAATACTAGGTAGAAAATATTTAGTTGATGCTCTTGATGAAACAATGCTTTCTGATAAGGCTATCTATTTTATTACTAGCATCGTTGTAACTCTTTTTGAAATAGTTTGGATTATGTCTTTAGAAATTGCGATTGTGAGTTTAATTATTAACTTAGTAGCCACAGGTATTTATATGTATACAAATCGTAATCTTTTAATTAATATAATTATGCGAATTTTAGTTGTGTTAATTGTTTTGATTATATTTTTAATATAGAGGTGAATTATGAGTTTAACAGCAGGAATTGTTGGTTTACCTAATGTGGGTAAATCAACATTATTTAATGCCATTACAAAATCAGGAGCATTAGCCGCTAATTTTCCTTTTGCGACAATTGAACCCAATGTTGGGGTGGTAGAAGTAAAAGATAAACGGTTAGATAAAATTGTTGAAATTATCAAACCACGAAGTATTGTACCTACTTCATTTTCTTTTACAGATATTGCGGGACTTGTCAAAGGAGCAAGTAAAGGTGAAGGTCTTGGTAATCAATTTTTATCACATATTCGTGATGTTGATGCCATATGTGAGGTTGTTAGGTGTTTTGAAGATCCTAATATTATTCATGTAGATGGCAAAGTAGATCCGATAAGTGATATTGAAGTAATTAATTTAGAATTAATTTTAGCAGATTTAGAAGTTGTTGAGAAAAGGTTACCGAAAATTGAAAAAAAAGCTCAACTCAAAGTTGATCATGATTCTGTTTTTGAATATCAAATTTTAAAAAAACTTCATAATGGTTTTTTAAATAGTATTCCCGCTCGTTTAATACCTTTAACAATAGAAGAAAAAAATTATATTAAAAACTATCAGTTTTTAACGATGAAACCAATATTATATGTTGCAAATGTTGGTGAAAATGATATTGTAAATGGTAACCAATATGTGAAACTAGTAGAGGAGTATGCACAAAAAGAAGAATCTAAAGTTGTGATGATTTCCGCAAAAATTGAAGAAGAATTAAGTATGCTAGATGATGATGATCGACAAATGTTTTTAGAAGATCTTGGTTTAGAAGAAAGTGGTTTAGATAAACTTGTCAAAGAAGCATATTCTTTGCTTGGTCTTTGTACCTTCTTTACAGCAGGTGAGAAAGAATGTAGAGCTTGGACTTTTAAAAAAGGAATGCTTGCTCCTCAGTGTGCTGGTGTTATTCATAGTGATTTTGAAAGAGGATTTATTAGAGCTGAAACTTATTCTTATGAAGATTTAGTTGAATATGGATCGCCTCTTAAAGTAAAAGAGGCAGGCAAGGTACGTCTAGAAGGAAAAGAGTATGTTGTTAAAGATGGCGACATTATGCTTTTTAGATTTAATGTATAAAATATAAATTTAACAAAGAGAAGATAAAGCGAGGTGATATCATGGATGAAAAAAATTTATATTTAGAATCGTTAAAACATCGCAATTATGATATGTATAAATATTTTAAAAGAGGGTTAGATATAATCGCTATTTTAAAGGAAAAGACATATGAGGCATATATTGTCGGTGGCGTTGTCCGTGATTTTGTTTTAAATGTCGATTTTAATGATATCGACATCGCTACTAGTGCAACCCCCGTGGCTGTTAAAAATATTTTTGCTAATTGCAATATTGATGATTATTACGAATCTTTAGGAACAATTGTTATTAAAGAAGCTGGTTTTAGATATGAAATAACAACCTTTAGAACCGAAGAATATGTAAAATTTAAAATTAAAGATGTTCATTATTCTAAAAAATTAGTAGAGGATATTATTAGAAGGGATTATACCATTAATGCCTTAGCCTTAACACCTAATTTAACTGTTGTAGATTTAGTTGAAGGTCAAAAGGATTTAGAAAATGGGATTGTAAGAATCATTGGTAGTGGTAAAAGACGTTTTAAAGATGATCCTACAAGAATTTTAAGAGGACTTCATTTAGTAGCTAAATTTGGCTTTGATATTGAAAGTAATACCGAAAAAGGAATGCGTAAAAGTAAACAATATCTAAAAGAATTAAGCGACCAAAAAATGATAACTTTATTGTATAAAATTTTAAATGAAAAATTTGGCTTAAAGGCTCTAAAAGTTATAGATGATAATAATTTATTTAAATTTTTACCAAATTATTCTTATTGGGTAAGATTGCTTATAAAAAGCTATAAAAAGTTAAGGATAATTGAAAAAATAACCCTTCTTTATCGAATAATGGGACAAATACCTGACAATACCGGTCATACCCATGAAGAATTAGTCGAAATAAAAAAGTTATTAGAACTTTCACAACATTTATCAGTGAATAAGGCTAACCCAATGATGGTTTTTAAAATTAAAGTCGATGATTTATTAGCTGCTGATCGCATCTCAAAAGCTTATAATCATAAATATCATAGTCAAAAACGTAAAATCAAAAGTATCAATAAACATTTACCAATCCATCATGAGAAAGAATTAGATTTTAGCAATCGTGAATTAATTAGTATTATTGGTTCTGATGAACCTAAAATTTCAATCATTAGAACAGAGTTATTATCAATGGTTATCAGTGGTGAGGTTCCTAATAAAAATTTACTTCTTAGAAATGAAGTTATGAAATTAATGAGTAAATCAACACTTCATAAAGAAACAATGATACCAAAAGCTCCAGATATAGAAAAAAAAATATTTAATAATATTTTTACTAATAAAAAAGAAAAAGATGATAAATATTTTGACGATGCTAAAGAAGAAGAAAAATTATATCAAAAAGTTTATGATGATTATTCGGAAACTTTAGATAATAATTTTGATGCTTGGGATCAAATTCCTGTTGATATTGATTATTATGAACAATTAGGTGGTTCATCTTTAAATGATAAATTAATTGATATTTCTGATGATGAGTTAAATATGATTAAAGATGAATATAAAGAGGATTTTATTCAACTTTATAAAATATATTTAAAAGGAGTTAAAAATTATGATGTGTTATCAGAAAGAGAACAAAAGATAAAGAGTGAAGAAATCAAACAGCAGGTAAAAGAGTTTTTATTAAGAAATAATACTAAATACCGCATATTAAATGAAAGAGGTTTAATTTAATGAAAAAATTTATTGATATGAAAATAGGGGAAGATGTTGAGTTTTATGCTTTAGTAGAAGCTACTCAAAAGCGCTACACGCCTAATAAAAGTTCTTATTATAGTATAACATTATCAGATGGTGATTCAAATGTTGATGCTAGAGTTTGGGATGTAAATTTGATTGAAAAAAATGAAGTCAATCCAGGAATGGTATGCTTTTTCAGTGCTCATATTAATGAATATGCTGGCAAATCTCAGTTTGTAATAAGTGGAATTAGATTAGTAAGTGAAGAAGAGATTAAGGATAAAAAATTTTATCGCTCAGCTCCTCTTTCAGAAGAAGAACTAAGAACAAAAATTAAAAATTATATCCATAAAATATCTAACAAAATTTTAAAAAATTTAGTTGTTGGTTTAATTTCCAAAGTACCTGACGATTATTTTGTTTTTCCAGCTGCTATGTCAATGCATCACAATTATTTTAATGGTCTTGCTTATCATACATATTCAATGTTGATGTTGGCTGACAAATATTTAGAAGTATATGAAGGAATGAATGCAGATTTATTATATGCTGGAGTATTGTTACATGACATAGGTAAAACAAAAGAGTTAACAGGACCTCGATCGCCTCTTTATACGGAAGAAGGCAATCTTCTTGGCCATATTGTAATTGGGCTTCAAATGCTTGCAATTGAGGCAGCAGAACAACATGTTGATAATACGGAAGAGTACAAAGCTTTGAGTCATTTAGTGGCTTCTCATCATGGGGAATTAGAATTTGGTTCACCGAAGGAACCTGCCATTATGGAAGCTTTTGCTTTGCACTTTATTGATTTAGCAGATTCTAAAATGGCGCCAATTAGTGCTGAAATATTGAAGACACAAAAGGGTTCTTACTCATCTCCAATTACAAGTTTAAATCGAAAAAGTCTTTATGTACCTAATTTGAAATAAAAAAAAACTTAACTTTGATAAAGTATTCAAAGTTAAGTTTTTTATTTAATTACAAAATTTTATAAGTAATGTTCTTATTCCTCAATATCTTCCTCAACAACTTTACATGCATTAATATATTCTTGAAGTAATTCTTTGTTATTAAAAGTAATAGTTTCTAATAATTCTAATGACTCATCCATTAAAGCGTTATTAACAGTATCATTATCAGCTAAAGCATTAATTGCAGGAATATAGTATGTAGTTATACAATTTTTAACAGCAGTAGTAGTATTTGATGGATTTTTAAGATAATTTTCATATTGTAAACGAGTAGGTTTATATGTTTTTGTTGAAGATGTAATGTAATATGGTTTTACAATTTTAGTTACAAAATATAAATAAGTTGTATTTTCACAAAGAACAAAATCATTTTCGGTATCTGATACATTAACAAAATCAGTTGATCTAACTGTATAAGTTACATTATTTTTAGTATAAGTATAGGATTTACTTAAATCTTGACCAGAAAGATCTGTACCTTTCTCACTATCAGTATCATTGTATGCTAGCAATCTTGCATATTGGGTACGAATTTGTTCTATTATCTTTTCATCGTTACTACTAGATGCATTATAACTTGCACTAGAAATTAATTTAACTTTTAAACCAGCAGTTTTAAACTCTTTCCAAATACCATTTTGATTTTTATTTGTAAGATTGTATTCAAGAATTACATCATTTAAAGCAGTGGTGATTGTTTCATTTTTCTTAACTGCTTCAGCATAAATTGTTTGAAGCAATTGTGTTGCAAGTAAAGCCTCTGGACTACCTTCAGTTACTTCATCTGCTTTATTGTCTAAATTTTTATCATAATAAACTTTTAAACCAACTGCAGTGGCATTAAAATAATTATTATAAATTTCTTCCATTTTTGCTTGTACTAAAGCATCAATAGGAGTAGTAACTTCGCCATCTTCATCTTTAACTTCTTCAACTAAATATAAAGACTCTTTAAAATCATTTAATGCTTCCTCATATAAACTTGAATCAAGGTTGGCAATAATTTTTTCTTCAGATAAAAGTCCAAGGTAATCTCTAACAAAGTTTTCCCAACCATAATTTTTATCAAAACCTAAAGATGCATAATCACCATTTTCAAATGCCTCTTTATACTCGGCAATTTCTGCTTCATAATAATCATCATATTTTTCTTGATCTAAAATAGTACCAGTTGCAAGGTCATATACACCATTATCTTTTAAAACAATATATTGTTTTAAATATAATGCAGCAATATATACGCCATAATTACTTATAAGTTTATTATAAAATTGATCTGCAGTTACATAAATAGTTTTTCCATCTAGTTCATAACTAAATACATTAACATCACTTTCTTCTTTAGTATAAACAAAAGCAGGATAATCATCTGTTGAATAACCTAAATTTTTAAAAATATTATCATAGGTAATTTTATAAAAATTTTGAAGTCCAGCATCATAAATTTTAAGGTTATGAGCAAGTTCATTTTCTTGTGAGGCCATTGTTGCATATGCACTAGAAACTTCTGTTTCAATCAAATCTTCAATTATCTCATCTTTTTTATCCTCAAGAGTAACAACATTTCCTTCTTTATCTAAATTTCCTGATTCAGTGCTTTTATATATTAAATATATATCACTATCATAAATAACTGGTGCTTTTGAATAATCGCCATCTTTCCAGTTATAAACAGCATTTGCTAAAGAAGAATGAATAGTTGTTAAATCTTCATAGGTATACGTTTTTAAGCCACTTTCATTAACACTATTGATATCTTTATAAATATTTTCAAAGATTGCTAAAATCTCATCATTAGTATATTTTGTACCATCAGCTTTTTGCCAACCAGTATTTAAATAATTTAAATCAATGTTATTACTTGTCATAAAATAATTAGCTTCATTACGAGAATCAAATCTAATAATAATTAAATCATTGGTTTTACGATAAGTATTTTCAAAAGCTTTTTCAATATCTTCATCTTTAAAATAATCTTCTTCCATATGCTCTTTAAAATACTTTTTAGCATATTCTAATCTACGATATACTAAACGATAATATGTTTCATAATAGTTATCATCTTCAGGATTTTTGCTTAATCCTGATAAGATCAATTCATCAAGAAACTTTTGTTTTACTTCATCAGTTTTTTCTTCATCACCATAAATAATTTCATCTAAATATTCTTGGAAACCCTCTTCATCACTTAAAGCGGGAAGAAGCGCATCATCAACCATATTTAACAAAACTTCAGTTCCATAAGAATTTAATAGTTGATAATAAACATCTTTCTTAGTAATTGTATAATTACCAATTTTTAAGTAAGTTCCTGTTGGATCAGAAAGTGTTGGAATAAGACGATTTTTATTTTTGGAACATTTTTTACAACTTGCACAAACCATTACGGCACAAATTGCTAATATAATAACAATAAATCTTTTAAAGTTTTTCATTTTAAGTACCATCCTATTTCTCTTCTGCATAGCTTTCAAGTAGATAATCAATATAGAATAATAATTGATCTTTGTTGAAACCTTCTGCAAATGTCATAGAATTCAAATCTGCTTTTAATTTATTGGCAAGTTCTTTTTCGACAATGTAAGTTTCAACTTCTGTTTTAGCACTATCATACCAAGCTTTACATTTTGCACTTATATCTTCATCTAATGTATAAGTTTTATTTTCATCATCAAAGTCTTCTAAATCTAAACCTAATTTTTCCATTAGTTCTTTAACTTCTTTAGCATATTCATCAACTTTAACTTCTAATTGTTTAATTTGTTCTTTGTAAGAAGTTACTGCAGTTTCATTGCCAGAAGCACTTTCTAAATTCTTTTTAGCAGTTGTCAAACTAGATTGAGTTTCGGTAAGTTTAGTTGATGCTTCATATAGTTTGATTTCATCTTCGGTAGGTTGATCAACAAAGTCATAAGCTTTTTCAACTGCTACAGCATGGAAACCATAAGAAGTTGCAAATGAATAATTTTGATCCTTATTTACAATATTATATTTTAAAGCTTCAACTATTGGATTGGTATAATTAGTATTATCCTCAGCAGCTTTTGAATCATAAACAAGACCATTGTCATTAGCATAATTCCACATTTCAAGCATTGCATCTTTAAATTCTTCAACTAAAGAAGATGTATGATCATAATTAGCAGATTTTTCAAATTTAATTTGTAAACCAGCAACTTTATATTTACCAAAAGCTTCTTCTAAAGTGGTAGGGTTATTAACTACTTCATATTTAGCATTTTTATAAACAGTAACAACTTCTGTAAGTTTATCTGAAATTGTACCAGTTGCTAAAACTTCATCATATCTTGTCATAATTAATGTTGCAAGTTCTTCTGCAAGTTCAATTTGTTCAGAAGTCCAATTTTCTTCTGTTACATCATCTTTATTGCTTTCAACAATTTTTGTATCAGGAGTTCCATCATAATCATAATCAACAGAAATTATTAGATTCATTACATCAACTTTATAAACTTCATTTTGAGCTTTTTCCATTGCTTCTTTGATTCTTTCAAAATTATAAAGCGATTCAGTATATTTTTCTAAGACATCAATATAAATTTTACCACCATAATTTCGATTTATTAGTAATTCTTCTTCAGAATTAGCACCAAAGTAATCATGAATAAAGTTTTTCCATCCATATGATGCAGGAAAATTAGGAATATATCCATAGTATGCAAGATATGCATATGTAAAGTAATCAAGTTCAAAGTTTTGTTTAAAGGAAGAAATATCAGATTTTAATAAAGATTTGATATAATCTTCATCTTTAATATCTTTCCAAGGGTTAAGAGATGTATTAAAATCACTATTAATAATATAATATTGATCAACGTAAGATTTAACGTAAGTTGCGCCATATTTTGCTTCCATTTCAGCAAATAATTGATCAGGTGTAATCTCTAAACCATCTACTACAGCAACTATTTTTTTCTTGTTTTTACGACTAGTTTTATATTCATCAAAATCTTTTTCACTCAAAGTGGTGCTATAGAAAGTATTATAGTTATATTCATAAATAGCCTCAATAAATTTGTCATAGATTTTTAGACCACTTTCTTGACGTCTAACATAGTACATTCTTTCAATATTAGCTTTTTCATTTTCGCCAACTTTATATAAATCTTCTGTCATTTGTTTAATCACTTCATCACGAGAATTTTCAAGTGTTGGTTCCTCACCTTCGCCAAGTTTAATAAATAAGCAATAATAATCGCCAACACTTTCAAGTTTTACTGAATAAGATTTATAGAATTCTGCAGCATCATCTGAATAAGTTAATTTAGTAGAAGTAGAAGTTAGATATTTAGCATAATCACTATCATCAGTTACTTCCCAAATAAATTGAGAATATTTAGAAATATCATTATTTAAAGTAAAGTTATAGTCTAAAACTACATCTAAAGCCTCAATAACAACGGTTTTGGTTTCTTCTTTTTCAGAATCATCAGAACTTGTTGCTGAAACTTCCACTTTATAAGTTACTTCAAGAGTTGTTTCGCCAAATTTTAGGATACCTTTAATTGTTTGTGAAATTTTAGAAGATGCACGGGTAACTGTTATCATACCAGTTTCACTATCTAATTTAAAGTTTTCTTCATCAACTGTTTCCCATTCAATTGTAGCATTTTTATCACTACCATTAATTACAACTTCTAGTGGTAAATTTAAATCACCTTTAATAGTAGCATATTTTTTCATTTGTTCATCTAAAGCAACCTTTACTAGTTGTAAAGTTCTTGATTCACTTACTGATGTTGTATAATAATCGGCCGTAATGATATCATCACCATTATTGGTATAAGCCCAAACTTCATTATACATTCCGATGAATGCTGCAATCACTTCATCTGGTGTTAAATAATCATGAAGAGTAGGGTATTCTTTAACTTCTGGATTAAAGGTTGATTTTACCCATCCTGCAAGTTGATTAGTAGATGATGTCGATTTAGAGGCATCAGGATTAATGCCATACTTTTTCATCATTGCATCAGCAGCAGCTTTACTTGTAAAAGGAATGAATAAGCCAGTTGTTGTTTTACCAAAATTATCTTCGAAATATTCTTCAATATCTTCATCATCAAATAAGCCAGTTTTACCATTTTCTACGCGGTCTTTCTCATATCTTTTTAGATATTCTGCTTTTGCCCAAACTTCTTTTGCATATTGTAAACGATAGTAATCTTTTACTTTTGTCCATACTTTACTAGTATAAGCATCATATGCACTATTTTCATCAGCATCCGCTTTGGTTATGACACCAGTTATGATTAAGGATTCAATGACATCATCCCATTCTTTTTGTTTGTCACCTTTAAAGTCTTCGCCGAAGATATCATTTTCAATATAAGGAATTAAATCTTCGTCTTTTACCTTTGCGATTTCATCTTTATACAGATAGGTGTCAATTAAACGAGTTAATTCAACTACGCCATAATCTTTTTTTAAAGCATCATATATATTTTGCTTTGTTACATTTAGGTTGCCAAAATGTAAGTAACTTTCATCACCATTACTTAATTTTGGTGTTTTACTGTTTGTTGCATTAACAATAACAATTGTTATAGCAATTACAATAATTAAAGAAAGTCCTATTACAACAGGCAATAGTTTCTTAAAAATTTTCATCTTTTTTGTTTCCTTTCTTGAAATTAAAAAATTTTTAACGTTTATATTTTACCATTTTTTATAAAAAAATTCAACTTATAAAAGCTATTTTTAATAACTAAATACAACTTTTTTTAAAAAAGATAGTTAAATGTGAAATTAATGTGAAATTATTCTAATGGGCAAAAGTAATAGTCATATAAAAAAAAACTTCATAAATTAAGAGTGTAAAATGATAGCTCATTATCAATAGTGAAAGGGGGAAGAATGATGAATCAATGCCGTGGTGAATATGGGTATGCTTTCATATTAGTTCTATTTATTTTACTTGCTATTATTGGCGCATGCTGGGGATTCTAACATGAAATCTTTTTATTAAGCCTCTTGAAAAAGAGGTTTTTAATTTTTTTATTTATTATTATCTAGTTTGCTAAAATCTTGCATTTATGATATAATTTATTATTGGTGAGGGAATATGGAAATAATTGTACTAGCAAGTGGCTCTAAAGGTAATGCTACATATATTCAAACAAAAAATAATAAAATTTTGCTTGATGCAGGAATTAGTTATTTACAAATAAAGAATCGACTTTTATCAAAAGGCATTTTATTAGATAAATTAGATGCAATTTTAATAACACATGAACATACTGATCATGTTAAATATTTAGTAAGTATTGCAATTAAAACAAAAGCTAAAATTTATTTAAGTGAAGAAGTTTATAAAATTTTAAATGTAAGATTAAATGGGGAATTAAATAATTTACCAGTTTATTTTATTAGAGAAAATAATCGCTATGATTTAGATGATCTTTTTGTGGTTCCAATGAAATTGTCACATGATGCTAGTTGTTGTTTTGGATATTTATTTAAAGAAAAGGGATCTGGTAATAAAACTTATGGTTATATTACTGACACTGGTTATATACCAGAGGAATACTTATCGATAATTGCTAATTTACAAGTTATTTCGATTGAGTCTAATCATGATGTTCAGATGTTGAAAGAGAGTAAAAGAACTTGGCCATTAATTCAAAGAATTTTATCTAATAATGGTCATTTATCCAATATGCAATGTTCAAATTATTTAAAGGGTTTTAATTATCAATATGTTAGAGTGGTAGTTTTATCACATTTAAGTGAGGAATGTAATCTAGAAAGTTTGGCCTATAATGAAGTAATGAAGATTTTTGATGGAAAAATTCCATGTCAAATCCAAATTGCCAAACAATATGAGGCATTACCAATAATTGAGGTTAAATGATGATTAAGATAATTTGTATTGGTAAACTTAAAGAAACGTTTTTGGTAGATGGTATCAATGAATATAAAAAAAGAATTGAAGGTTTTCAAAAACTTCAAATATTAGAATTAAAAGAGTATAATACTTCGGATATTTCAAAAAATATTGAAAATGAAGGATTTGAAATTTTAGAAAAAGTGAATAGTGATGAACATATAATAACTTTAGAAATTTTAGGAAAAAAGCTTGATAGTATCACTTTTAGTAGATATTTAGAGAATCAGTTCACCTATGGAACATCTAAAATTACTTTTATTATTGGTGGCTCTAACGGATTAAGTGAAGAGGTAAAAAAACGAAGTAATTTTCGTTTATCATTTTCGGATATGACCTTTCCCCATCAATTAATGAGATTAATACTAATGGAACAATTATATCGGGCACTAACGATTATTCATCATAAAGAGTATCATAAATAGGAGGTTGTTATGAATGTTGTATTAAGTATAATTTATTATATTTGTATTGTGGCTTTTATGTTTGGCTACATTGTATGCTTTATTATTAATTTAATTCGAGCAATTAAAGTAAATAATAGTATGAAAGAAGACTACAATAAGGTTAATGCTAAAGTTGTGGAAATAATTCATGAAAAAAAACGTGTATATGTTAAAGTGGAGTATCTATCTCCTACTAATTTTGTTAAATTTGTTGATTACTTTGAATTTACAGAAAAATCTTTCAATGATCAATATTATGTTGACCAAGAATTAGAAATTTATTACCCTAAAGTTGATGATTTGAAAAGAGTTACTTGTTTTCCTACTTATTTAGAGGGTAACAAAATTAAAATAAAATCAGCACCACTTGTTACAGATGCTTTTTTAGCTATTGTTGGTATTTTTATGACTGGTTGGTTTACAACTTTAATTATCAAATCTGGTGGCTTTAATATTTTTAATTCAACGAATACTAATCCTGAAAATTTATTTAATTGTGCAAGTTTTTCATCAATTCTTGTATATATGTTACCACTTTTTATGTATATTACAACGATTCCTTATTTAATTGAAAGATTAACGACTGCTTCTAAAGAGGAAAATCAAAATTATTTAAAATTATATGGTGCTAAATGCATGGCAGAGGTAAAAACATTTAAATTTGGTCGTAATAAAGATGCTAAAGGTAATAAAGAATCTTTAATTGAAATTGAGTTTTATAATAATAAAGGTGAGCTCATTAAAGCCAATTTGAATTCATTTATGTATACTGAAACCCAAGAGCAATATATCAACATTTTATACGATTTAAAAAATCCTAAAAATGTTGTTTATATGAGAAAGTAAAATGAATAAGTTTAAACTTGTTGCTCCATATCAACCTATGGGTGATCAAATTGAGGCAATCAAACATTTAACACAAAATATTGAACTTGGCATTAGTGAACAAACGCTGCTTGGCGCAACTGGAACGGGAAAAACTTTTACTATTGCAAATGTTATAGCCAATGTTAATAAACCAACAATTGTACTTGCTCACAATAAAACTTTAGCAGGACAACTTTATGCAGAACTTAAAAGTTTATTTCCAGAAAATCGTGTGGAATATTTTATTTCATATTATGATTACTATCAACCTGAGGCTTATGTTCCAAGTAAAGATATGTATATTGAAAAAGATTCTAGTATTAATGATGAAATAGATCAGATGCGTCATTCGGCAACCCAAAGTATTTTAGAGCGAAGAGATACTATTATTGTGGCCTCTGTCTCTTGTATTTATGGAATTGGAGATCCAGAAGATTATGAAAATTCAATGTTAGTATTGAGAAAAGCTGAGCATTTTAAAAGAGATATCCTTTTAGAAAAATTAGTATCAATGCAATTTGTTAGAAATAATATTAATTTTGAACGAGGAACTTTTCGGGTCAAGGGTGATAATGTAGATATCTTACCTACTAGTGAAAGTAATAATGGCATTCGTGTAACCTTTTTTGATGATGAAATTGAACGTATTGCGTATTTTGATACTACAACTGGTAAAGTAACTAAATTGACAGATGTTGTTTCGATTTTTCCTGCAACTCATTTCGTTTTAAATGATGCTAAAAAAGAAGAAGCTATTAGAAGAATTGAGGAAGAATTACAAGAACGGATTCAATATTTTAATGAGCGAGGACAATTATTAGAAGCCGAACGAATTGAACAAAGAACAAGATATGATATTGAAATGTTAAAAGAAATTGGAAGTTGTAGTGGAGTTGAAAATTATTCTAGGCATTTAAGTTTAAGAGAAGCAGGTGAAACTCCATCTGTTTTACTTGACTTTTTTGGTGATGATTATTTGATGGTCATTGATGAGTCACATGTCACGATTCCACAGGTTAGAGGGATGTTTAATGGTGACCGTAGTCGTAAACAGACTCTTGTGGATTATGGTTTTAGATTACCATCGGCTCTTGATAATAGGCCATTAAATTTTGAAGAATTTGAACAAAAAATTAAACAAGTTATATATGTTTCAGCGACTCCAGGTGATTATGAACTTAAACGTAGTTACGAAATCGTTGAACAAATTATTAGGCCAACTGGTCTGCTTGATCCTTTAATTGAAGTAAGAAGGACCAAAAATCAAATTGATTATATAATGTCTGATCTTAAAAAACAGATTAACAAACATGAAAGAACCTTAATTACAACTTTAACAATTAAAATGAGCGAGGATTTAACTGCTTATTTAAAAGATAATGGTATTAAAGTTGCCTACTTACATTCAGAAATTAAGGCTTTAGAAAGATTAGAAATTATTCGAAAACTTCGGCAAGGAATTTATGATGTATTAGTTGGTATTAATCTTTTAAGAGAGGGATTAGATATACCTGAGGTTAGTTTGATATGTATTTTAGATGCTGACAAAGAAGGCTTTTTGAGAAGTGAGAGGTCACTTATTCAAACCATTGGTAGAGCAGCTCGTAATAAAGATGGACGCGTTATAATGTATGCTGATAGTATTACCGAATCGATGCAAAAAGCGATTGATGAAACTAACCGAAGAAGACATATTCAAGAAGAATATAACCGCCTTCATCATATTATACCAACAACAATTAAAAAGGAAATTGGTGAAAGTTTATCCATTGAATCGGATAATGTCAATGAAAATATCAATGAAATAATTAGTGTTGAAACCTTTAAAAAGGCATCCAAAATTGAACAAAAAAATATTATTACAACTCTTGAAAAACAAATGAAGGATGCTGCAAGCAAACTTAATTTTGAGGAAGCTATGAGTATTAGGGATATTATTTTTGAATTAAAAGCAGGTGAAAAATAGTGAAAAATAAAAAAATAAAGGTTATTGTTGGTTTATCTGGGGGAGTAGATAGTAGTGTTGCTTTAATTAAATTAAAAGAAGAAGGATATGACGTAGAAGCTATGTATATGCGCAATTGGGATTCAGCTATTAATAATGATGTTCTTGGGAATCTCGATTTAATGGATGAAGTATGTCCTCAAGAAAGAGATTATCAAGATGCTAAAAAAGTAGCTCATCAATTAGGAATTAAACTTCACCGCGTTGATTTTATTGAAGAATATTGGGATTCTGTTTTTAGTTTTTTCTTATCAGAATATAAAAAAAATAGGACACCTAATCCAGATATTTTATGTAATAAAGAGATAAAATTTAAAACTTTTTTAGATAAAGCTATTGAACTTGGAGCAGATTATATTGCAATGGGACATTATGCTAGAGTTATTCATGATGGTGATAAACACTATTTATTAAGAGGAATTGATGAAAATAAAGATCAAACATACTTCTTATCACAGCTTAGTTCTAAACAACTTGCTAAAGCATTATTTCCTATAGGAGATATGTTGAAGCCATCAGTTAGAGAACTTGCAAGAAAATATCAATTGGTGGTTGCTGACAAAAAAGATTCTACAGGTGTATGTTTTATTGGAGAAAGAAATTTTAAAGAATTTTTAATGAATTATATTCCTGCTACTCCTGGTGAAATTATATCAACCGATGGCAAGATTGTTGGTCATCACGATGGGGTAATGTATTATACAATTGGTCAAAGAAGAGGTCTTCATATCGGTGGCCCTGGTGAGGCTTGGTTTGTATGTGGAAAAGATACAATTAAAAATCAGTTAATTGTTGGACAAGGTAAGGATACGGAACTTTTATATGCTAACCGAGTTATTGTAACTGATGTTAATATAATTAACGGAACTTTTAGTAATAATCAAAAAATGACAGCAAAATTTAGATATCGCCAACCAGATGAAGAAATAATGGTATCATGGATTGATCAAAATACTTTAGAGGTTAAATGTAATAGGCCTGTTAAAGCTATTACTCCCGGTCAAGCTTGCGTTTTTTATGATGGTGAATACTGCCTTGGAGGCGGAACAATTGATAAAGTCTATATGGATAATGTTTTAAGGAAATATTAAAAAACAAACGTGCTTAATTTACTTAATAGTTGATTAAACACGTTTATTATAATTTATAGTATAGAAGGAGGTTACAGATTGGAAAGTATTAGTGGTATAATAACAAGAATAAATTATTATAATCCTGAAAATGGGTATACAGTAGTAATTTTAGAACTTGATTATAAAGATAAAACAATTGCGATGAAAAAGAGCAAAATTGTTGGTAATACTATTGCATTAGTAGGTTATTTTGATCGTGAACCTCATGAAATGGAAGAATATACTTTTGATGGTGACTTTGTCAAAGACCGTAATTATGGATTACAATTTAAATTTAATCGCTTTGAAAGAAAGGCTATTAAAACTGAACAAGGGATTATTAGTTATTTATCTAGTGATATGTTTCCAGGAATTGGTCCTAAAATTGCTAAAACAATTGTTGAGAAACTAGGACTAAATTGTTTAACCCTTATTAAGGAAAATGAAAATGTTTTAAATAAAGTTAATTTAACAGATAAACAAAAAACAGTTATTAAAACAGGTATTATAAGTGATCAAATTAATCAAGAAACAGTGGTCTTTTTTTTAGATAATGGTATTTCAATGGATATGGCTCATAAAATAATTTCCATTTTTGGCGATATGGCAAAAGAGATGGTGTTAGAGAATCCATATATTTTGATGGAAAAAATTGAACGATTTGGGTTCAAGAAAAATGATGCTTTTGCTTTAAAAATTGGTATTAAAGAAAATAGCATTGTTAGATTAAAAGCATTAATAACATATGTTTTGCAAGAATCTTTATATAGTGTTGGGAATAGTTATATTGCTAAAATTGATTTATACGATTATACAATTAAATATTTAGGACAAGATATTGATGTGGATGTATATGATAAAGTTTTAGAAATTCTTTCTTCGAATAAGAAAATTTATATAGACATAAATAAAAATATTTTTGATTATAAAATGTATATTCAGGAATTAGAATTGGCTGTAGAATTATCAAAAATTTTAAAAGGAAAAAGAGATCTTCATCAAAAAATGATAAAATATGATGAAAGTGATATTTATAAGAATTATTATAAAATTAAAAATCATTCACATCTTGAATTTAGTAAAGAACAAGAAAATGCAATTTTAAGTGCTTTTACTGAACCTATTATAATTATTACGGGAGGTCCAGGTACTGGTAAAACAACAATTGTTAAAGCTATTATTGAAATGTATCTAAAACTGAATAAGGATAACACGACAGTAGCCGATTACATTGCATTACTTGCACCAACTGGAAAAGCAGCTAAACGACTTAAAGAATCGACGCAATTGCCATCAATGACCATTCATAAATATTTAGGTTATATGGGAGGTAATAGTTTTACTTATTCAAAATATAATAAAACTGCTGCAAAGTTAATTATTGTTGATGAAGCCTCAATGATGGATTTACCTCTAGCATCAAGACTTATTACTTCTATGCAAGATGATGCTAGAATTATTATTGTTGGTGATGTTGATCAATTACCTAGTGTTGGTCCTGGACAAGTGTTAAAAGATTTGATTGATTCAAGAGAGATTAAAACGATTAGACTTACTAAAATTCATCGTCAAGCAGAAAATTCTAGTATTATTAAACTTGCTCATAACATTAATGAAGGAATTTTACCAGAAAATATTTTGGATAAATTAAATGATCGGGTTTTCATTGCTACTGATAATTCTCATTTATCATCAATTTTAGTAGATGCAACTTCACGATATATTTCAAGAGGATATGATATTAAGAAAGATTTACAAATTCTTATTCCTATGTACAAAGGAGACTGTGGAATTAATGAAATTAATTCTAAGATTCAAGACCTTGTCAATCCATTAAAAGATGAAAATGAACAAATAAAACATTATGGACAAGTTTTTCGTGAAAATGATAAAGTAATTCAATTAGTAAATCGAGCCGAAAAAGGTATTATGAATGGTGATGTTGGTTATATTCATTCTTTCATTTATAAAGATTTAAAAATTATTGGATTAAGAATTGCTTTTGATCAAAACATTATTGAATATTCAATAGAAGAACTTGAGGATCTTAGTTTAGCATATGCAATAAGTGTTCATAAAGCTCAAGGTGGTGAATTTGATATTGTCATTATGCCAATTTCTTCTAAACATTTTGTTATGTTGAAGCGTAAGTTAATTTATACAGCTATAACAAGAGCAAAAAAGATTTTAATCTTAATTGGTGATGTCCAAATAATGCAACAAGGAATTAGAAAAATTGAAAATAATCGTAAAACTATTTTAAAGAATAAATTGATTGAATATATAAATTCTGATTTTGATGAAATGAATAAAAATCAATCAATAAAAAGGATTATTGAAGAAGATGAAGATGAATTAGGTAGCATTTTTAGTGAATTAAAAGAAAGTGATTTTGATAATTTTAATTCATAATATTGGAAAAAATTTTTTTGTATTTTTGGTAAAAACTATCTCATAATAATATTGCATAAAGAAAGTATCTTGATTCGTTATTAGGAGAACATATAATATTCCCTTTGTTTAGAACTATTAACTAGACAGATAAAATCTACTTATGCTACTTTAGTCAAAGAGGTGACAAATATGAAATCATCAATCGTTCCGTACGCGGCTGGAGCAATGACGGTTTTAGGAGTATGGTTATTTGCTTCTAACAAACAAAAAATTGACAAACTTGTGAAAAATGTAAGTGAAACAATGGACCAAATGCTCCAAAAATGCAAAAAAACGTTACAAGAAGATAGCTGCTCTTGTAACAATTAGCAAAAATAAAAGTTGCTATTTTATTTTTGAAAAAGGTATAAACGTCACTGTTTATACTTTTTTATTTTTTAATTCTAAAATAAAAACTGTTTAATTAAGATTGTATAATTTTAATTAAACAGTTTTAAATATAAATAATTAAAAGACCGACAATTAAACCCATAATAATTGCAAAAGTAGGAGCTTTAGAACGATGCATCAATAAAGCTTGGGGAATAATTTCTCCATAGACGACATAAAGCATAGCACCACTAGCAAAACTTAAAGAAAGTGATAAGCCAATTGGACCAACATCACCAATGGCATAACCGATAAAAGCACCTAAAACTGTAGGAAATCCAGAAAGGGCGGTTAAAAAAACAGCTTTTATTTTACTCATTCCTCCACTAATTAAAGGGACACTAATTGCCATTCCCTCTGGAATATTATGTAGACCAATTAGTACGGCCATTACAAGAGCACTACCAGTTAAAGCATTATTAGAAATTGAAGCAGAAGCACCGATTGTCATTCCTTCTGGAATATTGTGAAGGGCAATAGCACAAACCATAATTATTCCTGCTGTAAACAAAGCACTTTTCGAATCATGATTCGTCTTATGTACTTGGTAGTGGTCGGCGTGGATTAATTCATTCAAATCATCAGCAGTTTTAGGATGATTAGAAGGTTTATTTACCTCTTTTTCAGTTTTTTTATCAATATAATAATTTAAAAAATATACGATAAAATAACCAAGTAATAATCCAGCAATAACAATAAAAATATTTACTTCCATATCGATAGTTGGATAAATAGCATTCTGGAGGAGGTCAAAACAAACAATGCTAGTCATTACTCCTCCCGCAAAACTCAATAAAAGAGAAACAGTTTTTTCAGAATTTTTTTTGAAAAGAGCACCAATTAAACCGCCAAGACCAGTACCAACTACGCCAGATATAAATGTTGTGATAAAAATAGTTAGTAATATTGACATAAAAACCTCTTAAGTATTTTTAATAATTATACTAAAATTATGCATTTTTTTAAAAATATATGCATAGTTTTTTATTTTAAAGCATTAATAAAAGAATAAATATTTGATTTCAATATTATGGAGTGTTATTTTTACAATATATTTGACTATTTTTGTATTTCTTGATATAATTGATGCATATATTAAAAAAGGAGTTGAAGAAAAAATATGGATCCACTGGTCCCCTTGTCGTATAGTAGTTATTTAGCTAATACGACTAATCATTTGTCTTTAATATGGGCAATTGTTTTATTGTTACTTGGTAGTGCTTTCTTTTCGGCTTTTGAAACAGCACTCACTTGTTGTAACAGAGTTAGAATGAAAGTAAAAGCCGAAGAGGGTAAAAAAAGTGCAAAGTTAACTTTAAAAATATTAAATAGATATGATCAATCACTTATTTCTCTTTTAATTGGAAATAATATTGTTAATATTGTATCATCTTCTCTTGCTACCTTAATAGCTTTAAGTTTGATATCTGATGAAGGTGTTGCTACAATAGTTTCTACAATCATTATGACGATTGTAGTGTTTATGTTTGGTGAAATTATTCCCAAAAATATTGCTAAAGCAAATGCCGATAAATTAGCTCAAATTTTAAGTTATCCTTTTGCACTTATTTATGTCATAACCTATCCAATTATGCAAATTTTTAATTTCATTTTATGGATATTTAAAAAAATTTTTAGAATTAAAGAAAACGGTAATACTTTAACTGAAGACGAATTTAAGGATATCATTGTTTACGGAGAAGAAGAAGGTTTAATTGATGGTGAAGAAAGTGATATTATTCAAGCTGCTGTTGATTTTAATGATATTACCGTTAAAAGTATTTTAACCCCAAAAGAAAAAATTGTCGCACTTGATTATAATAAATTATCAAAAAATGAAATTTTAAAAAGTATTGATAATATTAAATTTTCAAGACTTCCTGTTTATGCCAAAAATTATGATAATATTATAGGAATTTTAAATATTCGTAAGTTTCTAAAACTAGCAATTAATTCGAAAAAATTTGCTTTAAAACAATCAATTAGTGATGTGATAAAAGTTTTAGATACTACATCATTAAATGAAATGATTGAAATATTTAAAAATAAGAAAAATCATATGGCTATAGTATATAATGATGCTAATGAACTTGTAGGTCTTGTTACAATGGAAGATGTTTTAGAAGAACTTGTTGGTGAAACTAAAAAAGAATTGGCAATAAAAGGAGGTAATAAATAATGAAAACTCCAGTTGTTATTGCAATAATTATTTTAATAGTAGTATTAATAGTATTGTCAGCGTTTTTCTCTTCCTGTGAAATTGCTTATTCAAGTGTTAATAAAATAAAACTTAAGAAAAAAGTAAGTGATGGTAATAAAGAAGCAACAAAAGCAATGGAGATTGTGAATAATTATTCAGAAGTTTTATCAACTATTCTTGTTGGTAATAATTTAGTCAATATTGCGGTTTCTTCTCTTGCCACAATGGTAGCAGTTGCTTATCTTGGTGAAGAGATGGGAAGTTTATTAGCAACTATTGTTGCCACAATCATAGTACTTATTTTTGGTGAAATCCTACCTAAGACTTTTGCAAATAAGTTCAGTTTAAAACTTACTTTGATTTATGTTAAACCATTTAAAATATGTAGAGTTATCTTTTTCCCTATAACCTTTCTTGTGACAAAATTTGTTAAATTGATTTCAAAGATTTGGACACCTAAAAATATTGAAGTTTCCGAGATTGATGAAGAATTGAACGTCATAACCGAAGAATTAGAAGAAGAAGGTGTTATTGATGAAGAAGATGCAGAATTAATCATTTCAGCTATAGATTTTAGAGATGTAACAGCTCATGAGATAATGATTCCACGAGTTGATGTGTTTGCTATTGATATTGATGATAATCAAGATGATATTCTTAAAAATGAACAGATTTTTCGTTATTCTAGGGTTCCTGTTTATGAAGATACCATTGATCATGTTATTGGAATTTTAAATACGACAAATTTGATGAAAAAAATATTAAATGGTGAGCAAATTGATTTAAGATCAATGTTAACCGAACCTATGTATGTTCATAAAACTAAACATATATCAAATATTTTAACAAAGTTTAAAGCTACAAACCAACATCTAGCAATTGTTGCTGATGAATTTGGTGGCTTTATGGGAATTTTAACAATTGAAGATATTGTTGAAGAGTTAGTTGGTGATATTTTTGATGAGACCGATGAAGTAGTTCTTGATTATAAAGAACTTAGTGAAAATATATATGAAGTTGATGGTGATATGAATATTTATGATTTCTTTGAATTAGTTGACTATGATGATCGTGACTTTGAATCTGAATATACTACTGTTGGTGGTTGGTGTACAGATATTTTAGAAAAATTTCCAGAAGTTGGTGATACCTTTGAATTTGCTAATTTTACAGTAATTATTACTGAGGTAGAGGGTATGAGAGTTGGAAAAATTAAAGTGGAAGTTCAAGAAATGATTGATGAAGAAGAATAAAAATAAATTAAATCTCGCTTTAAAAAGCGAGATTTTTTGATTTGTAAAAATTGTCAGTTGCAAAATTCGAGAAAAAATGATAAAATTTTTATATAATGGAAGTAGAAGGGAATAGGTGAATAAAATGAAAAAAATAATATTATTATTTTCCTTGTTATTGATGATTTTAGGGATAACATCATGTAAAGGAAAACAAGAAGAAAAACAATATTTAAAAAAAGTTGACAATATTATTCAAGCTATTGATACATTACCAGATGTAGTTACGTTAGATGATGATATTAAAGTTCGAGAGATTAGTTATTCATATGAAGCTTTACCAAATCAGTACAAAGAAAAAGTTACTAATTATCAAAAACTTCAAGATGCCATTTTTAAAATCGATTATTTAAAAAAGGAACAAGAATATCAAATAGCAGCTAATTCGGTAATTAGAAAGATTAATATCTTGCCATCATTAGAAGATATAAGGATTGAAGACAAGGAGTTAGTAATTGATGCTAGAGAAAAATATGAAGAATTAGAAGAAGGGGCTAAAACATTTGTTACTAATTATGATAAATTACTTGATTTAGAAGCAAGAATTATTGAATTAGAAAATACAGAGAAAGCTATTAAAAAAGTTATTGATTTGATTAATAGTTTACCATCTCCTAACGATTTAACAATTAGTGATAAAGCATTGGTAGAACAAGCAAGAGATGAATATGAGTCTTTAAATTTAGAACAGAAAAAAGAAGTTACTAATCTTAATCTATTAGAAGCAGCAGAAGCACAAATGGTGATTATAGAAAAGAATGAACAAGATAAGGCGTTAGCAGCTGAAATTGTTGAAATGATTAATAATATACCAAGTATTGAAAATTTAACAATTGATGATAAAACGATGCTTCAAAATATTAGATATAAATATGGTACTTTATCAGATGATGCTAAAGCATATGTTACTAATTTAGAAGTTTTAGAAAAAGCAGAAGCACAAATGGAGTTATTAAAATATATTGAAAGTTTAAAAACTGATGCTAAATATGTAGATGAGTTAATTGCATCTCTTCCTTCTTTAGAAGAAGTAACTTTAGAAGCTAAAGCAAGAATTAGTAATGCTAGGACTTGGTATAATCGCTTGTCAGATGACGCTAAAGTGTATGTTACTAATTTAGAAAAATTAAAAGCATTAGAACAAAAAATAGTGGAATTAGAACAGATTGAATTATATAAAGAAAAAGCAACGGTTGTTATTAATTTAATTAATGCTTTGCCAGGAGTGAATGAATTAACTTTAGATGATCAAGATGCTGTTGTTAATGCTAGAAATAAATATAATGCTTTAAGTGCAACGGTTAAGAGTTATGTTACTAATTTAGATGTTTTAGAAGCAGTTGAAGCAAAGTTACAAGATCTTATTAAAAATAAAGAGTATGAGGTATTTTTCTATCTTGATGGTGGAACTTTAGAAGGAACAACTCTAGTTTCTAATCAACTTTATAAAGGAATCTATAAGGGAATGACAACCCTAGGTATTCCAAAGAAAGATGGCTATCTTTTTGTTGGATTTTTTACAAATGCAAATTGCACAGGAGAAATGATTTCAACTGTCTCTGATACTATAACTTTGTATGCTGGATGGATAATTGATAATAGTAATTTGTCAACTAGTGAGATTCTAAATTGTGTTAGTGATCATGCTAATTCATATACTAAAGACTCCTTAGTTTTAGAAAATGAGGAAGCAACCTTTACATGGAGTACTTCAAATCCTAATCTATATATTATTGAAAATGGAATGGGAACTATTTCTAAAGTATATCAAACACACAAAGAACAAACGATAACGGTTTCTGTAAAAATAACTTATAAAAATGGTAACGAAGAAGAAAAATCAAAACAAATAACAGTTGATCCAGTTTTATTTGAAGATTTACCTTCAACACCAGTTGCAACCTATTTTTCTGTTGGTGCAATGTATGCTTATAAACAATATAATGAACGATATAAACTAGATGGAACTATCTTTTCTGAAACTACCAAAGAAGCGTTAGATATCGTTTATTATGCCTTTGTTGTACCAAATGCGGATGGAAGTTGCTATTTAACTGATACGAGTTATTTAGAAGAAGTCAAAGAATTAAAAAATCATAATGTAAGAATTGTTGCTTGCGTCAATGGTGTGTCTACTGATACTTGTAAAGCATTTATGACTATTTCTGCTGATACAACTTTACGTCAAAAATTTGTTAATAATTTAATGGATTTAGTTGAAGAATACAATTTAGATGGTGTTGATATTGATTGGGAATCAGTTTCCGAGAGTGTTAAGGTTAATGCAACGGGAATGAATAATTTAATGAAAGATTTGCGAGAAGAAATGACTTCACGCCAAGCAGTTGGAGGAACCCCTTATTTCTTAAGTGCGGCTGTTCCAGCATCATCTTGGGGCACTGCAAGCGATCGCTTTGATTTTGTAACTTTAGATAAATATGTTGATTATATTAATATAATGTCTTATGATATGAATAAAACTGATACTACTACTCATTTATCTCCTCTTTACAAATCAAGTTATGATAGAGGTTATGGTTTTGGTTGTGATTATGGTGTGACAAGACTTACCTCTTTAGGTTTATCAAGAAATAAAATTATTATTGGTAGTGCAGGATATGGTAAAGCATATAAGGTAACTGGTCAATCCGTATCAACAACTTATCCTTATTTAGGTGTGGCAGGAAATTTAACTCAAATTTCTGGTATATCTGGTTCATTTGCTTCAGGAACTCTATATGGTAATGCAATTGAAGCTTTAATTGCAACTGGTAGATATCAAAAATATACAGAATACGATAATGATAAGTTAGTTGGTTCTTATTTATACAGTAGTGTTGATGGTATTTTTGTGACTTATGATAGTGAAGAAGCAATTATTGCAAAATATCAATATGCTCAAAGTATGGAAGGTGTTGGTATTATGTGTTGGTGTTACTCAGAAGATACTTCTGATACTATAATTAATGCGATTTATAAAGCGATGAATATGTAGTTTGATAACGGAGTAATTGACAAGTTACTCCGTTATTTGTTATAATGAGGCGAGGTGGTAAAATGGATAAACTCATTTTGATAGTTTTATCAATTTTTATAATTGCTTTTTTGATGATTATTTTTATCATCGTTTTAGTCGCTAAAAAAACTTTAAGAACGATTAGTGATAATAAACGTTATCTTCCAGAACAAAAAGATAAGGCTAAATTAATAAAATTAGAAAAATTAGAGTTATTTCAAACTTATTACCTAAAAAAATATCAATACTTAGCAACCCTTCAAACATTAAAAAATGAAGAAATTTTAGAATTGTTAGTTGAAGAATATGATGCTAAAGAGCTATTATTGAATGAAGAGTACTATCTTGTTCATGATGGAATTGTTCTACTTGAATACCATCGAACTTTTATTTAATTGAATAATGTAAATTAGTTGCTAGATTTTAATTAAAAAACTTTAATATTTTAGCAAAATATTGTGCTAAATGGAAATTTTTAGAATACAATATATTGTATCATTTAAATTAAATCTTTCTGTCACAAGTTTATCAAACTTTTCATATACTTTTATTGAGGAGGGATATAGATGAGTGAAGTTCGCGAGATTGTTACTAGAGCCGTACTTGCAAAGGGTCGTAAGACATTTAGAATTTGTGAAACTATAACTCCAGATAATCCACCATATAGTGTTTTAGGTTGTTGGGTAATTAATCATGAATTTGAGGCTACTCAGAATGAAAAACAAGTGGAATTATTTGGAAATTTTGAAATAAATATTTGGTATGCATATAATAATAATACTCAAACAGAAATTGCCCGTGCTAAAACTACCTATCAAGGCGTCATCAAGGTGAGGGATATCGTTTGTGATGCAACCACCGATCATAAAGATGTTATAGTTAGAATATTGCAACAACCTACATGTACTAATGCTTGCATAAACGATGGTAATATTGAGGTCGAAGTCGTGTTTGATGCACTTGCTGAAATTATCGGTGAAACCAAGATGATGGTAAACGTATATAATTGTAATGATACATTTGATACCATCGATAATTTTGAAAATGAAATTAATGAAGATTTCATTAATGAAAATTAAAAATCGTTGGTGTCCAACGATTTTTTTAGGGAGTGAATAAATGAATACTCATATTGTAAGAGTAAATGAAAAAATTGAGAGAATCGCAAGTATTTATAATCTTTCAACGGAAGAAATTATTAAAATTAATCATCATATTAAAGATTGGAATAATTTAATACCAGGTACAAAATTAAGGTTGCCAGAAATTCCAGAAATTGTTCAAACTGAACTTGATAATACCGAACCATTTATTGAAGAATATTATCCCAAATTAGAAGCAACTGATTATATTAAACCAGTTTCAGAACCTCATCCTAGTGATGAAATAGTTGTAAATGTTTTAGAACAAAATGAAAAACCTGAGGTTATACAAAATATTAATAATACTATGAATAAAAATAAAAAATATCCAAGTTATAATCCATATTATGGAATGCCATATCCTTACTATGGATATAACCCTAATTACTATATGAATCCTTATCAAAGATTGAGAAAAAAAGGAACTACTAAAAAGCGTGGATAGTTGTTTTAACAATTATCCACATTTTAGTTTTTTAGATAAAAAATTAGTGATAATAACTAGACTAAACTTAGTAGTTGTGATATAATTATCCTGTTTAAAAAAAGACATAAAATATTGAGGTACAAAAATGGATTATAACGATTTTCGTGAATTAAAAACGAATCATATTGAAGAAGCGAACATTATCCTAGGAAGTGCTAATTATGATTTAAGTTGTTCTTGTGGTAGTGGTACTAGATATGCCCCTAAAAAACTTAAAGAATTATCGAGATACTTACCACCATTTGACGCAAATTTTCATAATTTAGAAAAAGTGAAAATTTATGATTATTGTGAAGTATCACCGAGTAGTTCCAAAGAAAAGTTCTATCAAGAATTAGAAGAAAAGGCAAAAGAGATTTTAAATTATGATAAATTTATGTTATTTTTTGGTGGTGATCATTCCATTAGTATTCCGTTAGAAAAAGCCTTTTATGAAAAATATCACCGTATGGGTTTAACTCCAGTAATTATTCATATTGATGCACATATGGATATTTTAGATGAATATATGGGTAGTAAAACAAGCCATGCTTGTCCTAATCGTAGATCTATTGAAAATGGTTATCAAGAAACCGATATTCATATGGTAGGAATTAGAAGTTATGAAAAAGGGGAAGTTGAATTTAAGAAAAAAAATCCTAAACTTCAAGTAATAACGGCCGATTTGTTTAGAGAATTAGGGGCTAAAGAAGTTGTTAAAAGGATTAAAGAAAAACATGATGAAAAGGCTATTTATTATTTGTCTTTTGATATTGATGCCATTGATCCTTCTTATGCACCAGGAACAGGTACTCCTGAAACTTTTGGTTTAACACCTTTACAAATGCGTGAATTTTTTGAAGAAATATTCACCAACCTAAATGTAATGGCGATGGACTTAGTTGAAATTTCTCCCCTTCTTGATATAAATGATATTACATCATGGTTGGGATTGAAATTATTATATGAAATATTTTATCAAAAATTTGTAAGAGGTAATAAATAATGAAACATACAATGATTGATTGCTATGGGAGTAAAAATCATAATTTAGAAAATTTAGTATATATTAATGATACTTTAAATAAACTTTCTTATCGTTTAGGGTTAGAACCTATTGCCAATCCGTATTTAATTCCTTATTATTATGGAAAAGTTAAAGAAGATATTGGGGTTAGTGGTTTTTTATTATTAAAAGGTGGTCATATTACGATTCATACTTTTCCTTTAAGAGAGTGTTATTTTGTTGATGTTTTTTCAACCAAGAATTTTGATTCCGATTTATTAATTGATTTATTGGAAGCATTACTTCCGTTTAATCGTAAGATATCAACTATTTCAACAAGCGATAGAAGAAAATTTGTGAATATTGAATTACCTTTTGATCCAAATAATAATTTTGGTCCTCACTGTCTTGCAGAATTAAAAATTGATAAAAATTTTTCAATGGATGAATGCTATGATTTTTTAGATAAATTTGTTTATAAAATCGATATGGATCCGATTACAAGACCATATATAATTAAAGATAGAGTAGAAAATCCTGATTATCTATCTGGTATTATTATAATTGCACAAAGTCATATTTCAATTCATTATGACTATAAGACACAGCATGCATATTTTGATATTTTTTCTTGCGCAGCTTTTGATTATTCAAAAATTGAAGATTTTCTTTCTAAGATTGGCGAAATTATTTCCATCGAACTAGTTGTTAGAGGAACAAAACATAAATCTAATACTACAATTGAGCCGGAACCAATGTATGAAATTTCATCACTTTGGCAAAAATATATCAAATAATAAAAAATAAAAATAAATTTGCTAAAGGTTGATTAAATGTGTTATAATAAAAGAAAAGAAAGGGGAAAAAGATATGAAAAAAATATTTTTGTTTTTTATAGTATTATTTCTTTCTTTAAGCTTTAGTGGTTGTAAAAAAAATAAAAGCAATTTTAAAACAGTAGAAGAGATAAAACAAAATATTCGTACTTTTGATATTGTGGCAAATTTTAATGGAATTAGTTTTGAACTGATGAAGACATCAAAAGGATATTACTTGGCTGATAATGATAAAAATATTTATGTATTTTATGATAAAGTTAATAATCTTTCATATCGGGTTGATAATGTAAATCAAAAAAAGACTCTAGTAGTAGGTAATTATGATTTTTCATCATATTTGGACAATATATATTATATTTTAACATATCATATTTCAAATTCAAAAATCTCATCATTGGAAAAAAGAGCTAATACATACTTAAATCGTGAAGTTACTGAATATTATCGAGAAAAAAATGGAACTAGTGAGAATTATTATATAGATAATCAAACAGGTGCATGTTTGTATTTCAATATTGATACAGGAGAACAAAAAATTGTTTGTAAAATTGATAAACTTGAAATAGGAGATAATTTTTTAGATTCATATTTTGCCTATGAAAATTTGCAAATGGCTAATCCTAATCTTTTTAAGAGTAAGAAAACTGTTTTGGAATATTTTAATAATTCGTATGATTTGAAAATCAAATTTAAAGATAATGATGTTCATTTAATAAAATCACCTGATGGCTTTTTTTGTTTATTAAATGAGAATAATACATCACAGGCTTTATTATATAATAATAGCAATAATACATGGTATGATGTAGATGTAAAGAATCAAACAAGAAGTATTGCAACTGTTAGTGATAGTGTTAGCGAAATAGAAAATAATTTTATTACTTTACTTGTTGATCATATTGATAATGTTGATATTACTTTTTATGTTAAAGAAAATCAAAAATTTTTAAATCATACAGTTAATATGTATGAAAGAGATATAACAACAGATGGCATTTTATATACAGAAGAGTATTATGTTGAGATGGAAACAGGAATTTGTCTAAGAAAAAAAATTGATTTATCTGGTAATAATAATTATTTTGAGGTAACTAGTTTAGCATTTTTTGGTGATATACAAGAATATTTAGATTATGAAGTCGTAAAAAAACCACAAAGTTATGATCGCTGGCCAGCCGAACATGAATATTTAAATGGAATTGAAGAAATAAAATATGGTGAATTTTATCTAGCATATGAGGATAATAATGAATTAAGTATTGTTTATAAAAATATTACTAATTCTGCCTTTCATATTATTTTAAATAATATGAAAACATATGGATTTATAATTGATAGTAGTGAACAAAAAGAATTAGATAACAATAATAATTATTTATACTATTTTTATAATGCTAGAAGAGAAGATGGTATGAAAATTAGGATTGAATACGTTGGGACAACTCTAACAATTATAATTGGACCAAATATTGCTGCATAGTCAATGCTATGCAGTTTTTTGTTTTAATTAAATAATTATTTTATATCTCTTGGCTTTAAAAAAAAGTTATGATACAATATAAATAAGTAGGTGATTAAATGAGCGTTACAAATACAAATACTTTTATTGCGCGTCTTATTGACCAATTATATCAAGATTTAGATAATAATTATTTAATTCAAAAATGGTTTGAAAGAATCATTACAATTGAATTTTTAGTTGCTAGAAGAATTTTTAATCTTAAATCGTATGATAAAGAAAATATTATCAACCTTTGTATTAGACAAAATCAGTATTTTAAAAATATTTTTGATAATAATATTGAAGAATTAGAAACTAATTATCCGTATAATTTTTATAATCAAGATATTATAAAATTATTAAAAGACAATATTAATTTTTCAACACCAATCGAGGAAATAATTAACTATCAGGAAGATTTTAAAGATTATGAAAGATTTACCCATTTTACATATACTAATCGAAATAGTAATGTGGAAATTAATAAAACAAATATTACAATGGTTACCCAAATTTTTACTCCAAAATGGATTGCTAAATATATGGTTCAAAATATTATTAAAGTTAATGATGCTAAATATAGTTTAATTGAAAAAATAGATAAAGACATTAATTTTAAAACTTGTAAAATTTTGGATCCATGTTTGGGAACAGGGAATTTATTGTTAGAAATTTTTGAGAATTTAATAAAAAAGTATCAAGAATGTAATAATCAAGATTTAAAAGAAATTATTAAGCAGATTTATTCTAGACAATTATATGGATTTGATATTGATCAAAGTGTCGTTAATCTCGCAAAATTTATTTTTATAATTAAAGCAATTGAACTATGCCCAAGTTATTTAGATGATGACAATTTAGTAGTACCTAATTTTGTTTGTATTCAAACACCTAACATAAAAAGGAGTAGATTACATGAAGTAAATGTGCTAATTGAAACAATGAAGGATGCTAGTCTTATAGGTAGTTTACTTAGAGTTCCTAATTATGATTATTTTACTTTACTTCAATCAGTGACTTGTAAAGAAGAAAAAGAGATTATAGAACTAGCAATTTTATTAAATATGAAATATGATATTGTTATTACTAATCCTCCTTATATGGGGCGTAAAGTTTTACCGAATATTATTCTTAATTATTTAAATAATCATTACAAATATGCCAAATCAGAATTATATACTGCTTTTATTGAAAGATGCCTGGATTTTTTAGTTCCATCTGGTTATCTTGCAATGCTAACTTTACATACATGGATGTTTATTAAATCATTTAGTAGTTTAAGAAAATATATTTTAAATAATTTTCAAATTAAATCTTTGATTCATCTAGGAAAAAATACTTTTGAAAATTTAAATGCTTATAATGCTTTGGCATGTGCTTTTATTATTAAGAAAGAAAAGGCTAATGAGGAGAGTCTTTTTATTAAATTAACTGATTATGAAACTATCTTTGAAAAAGAAAAAGGTTTTAAAAATTCTAAAAATTATTATAAAATATCTTCTAAAAAATTTTTAAAATTGAATAATTATCCTTTTATCTATTGGTTAGATGATAATGAATATAATATTTTAATTAATAAACCTAAATTAGGATCAATTACCAATATAAGACAGGGGTTAGCTACAGGAGATAATAAAAATTTTATAAGATGGTGGTATGAAGTTGAACCCGATAGTATTGGATTTCATTGCAATTCAGTTGCAAGTTTTTTAAATAGTAAAAAACAATATGCCCCATATAATAAAGGTGGTGATAAGACGAAATGGTATGCAACAAGTAAGTTAGTTATTAAATTTGATGAGAAAGCGTATAAACAGTTACAACAACAAGGCAATCATTTACCTTCTAAGGAGTATTATTTTAAAAAGGGTATTACTTGGTCATTATTTGGTTTCAATAGTTTTAATGTTAGATACAAAGAAGAGGGATATGTTTTTGATGTTTCTGGTTCATCACTTTTTGTTGATGATGTTTTAGAAAAATATATTTTAGGTTATCTTTCTAGTAATGTGGCCTTTTTTTATTTATCAGCACTAGCTCCAACAGTTAATTTTCAAGTAGGCAATATTGCCAATTTGCCCATTATCATTCAAGAAGATAAAATGTATGAAATCAATAGATTAGTTGCAAGTTTAATAAATAAGGCTAAATTTATTGATTCGCAAGATGAATTATCTTGGCATTATCAAGCAAATGCTTTTTACAGTAATTATAATTGTGCTATTAGTTTTGATGAAAATATTAAAAATTATAAACATCAAATGGAAGATTTATATAAACAAATAGAGGAAGAAGAAAACCAATTAAATAATATTTATAATGATATTTTTAAAATGAAGAGTAATTGTGTAAATCATAATCAACAAAATAAAGTTACTTTTTGTCGTATTATTGAAGATTTATTATCATATTTAATGGGAGTTGTATTTAATAGGTATCAAATAGATAATTATGTTACATCATTAAATGTTCAAGTATTTAATGAAATAAAAGTAGTGACTAAAGAAATTAAATTTTTAATCATTCATAAAATGGGAATTGATGGTCTTAAACAATTAGAAACATTACTAGGTCATTTAATAGATGATTATTTTAAAGATTATTATGGGAAAAGACATATATTGAAATATCATAACTTACCAATTTATTGGTATCAAATAGTAGATGGTAGACAAATGATAGGATACTATCATAGTTTATTAAATATGGAAAAAGAAAAGGGCATAAAATATAACTATTTAAAAATAAATGCTCAATATAAAATAAAATAAAACATACTCTAGCAAAAATACTTGCTAGAGTATGTTTTATTTAGTAAATCTTTTTAAAAATTCCTTGGTACGAGTATTTTGAGGATTATCAAAAATATCATATGGTGTGCCTTGTTCAATAATTTTTCCATCTGCCATAAAAATAACACGAGAGGAAACCTCTTTAGCAAACGACATTTCATGAGTTACTATAATCAATGTTTTGCCACTATTTTTTAACATCTTAATCGTATCTAAAACTTCTGAGACCATTTCTGGATCTAGAGCACTTGTTGGTTCATCAAATAAAATGACATCAGGATTCATTGAAAGACTTCTTGCAATTGCTACTCGTTGTTTTTGTCCACCACTAAGGGTTGAAATATTAGCATTTATTTTATTTTCTAAGCCTACCATTTTTAAATATTTTTGAGCAATTAGATTTACTTCATTTTTTTTCACATGTAAGACTTTTTTTAATCCCAAAGTGCAGTTATTTAAAACACTATAATTATTAAAAAGATTAAATGATTGAAATACCATACTAATTTTAGAACGATAAAAATGATGCTTTTTTCTATTTTGAATCATATCTTCACCTAAATAATATACTTTACCGCTAGTAGGGCGATTAAGCAAATTAATAAAACGGAGGAGCGTTGATTTACCAGCACCACTAGGGCCAATAATTGTTACAATTTCACCTGCGTAAATATTTAAATTTATATCATCAAGAATCGTTTCACCATTAAATTCTTGATGAATATTTTCTAATTTGATAATTGGTTCCATTTGTATTCCTCCTAATTAGAACTTGATAATTGTTTTAAAGGAGCCCCAATCTTTTTTTCAATAAAACGAAGAATGATGGTAAAAAACATTGTCAAAAATAAATAGATTGCTGCAGCAATTAACATGGACTCAATGAAAAAATAATACTTACCAGCTGCCATCATACAAGCATTGTATAAATCCACTATCATAATAACACTTAATACTGATGTATCCTTGATATTTACAACCAATTCATTACCAATTGATGCCATTGCATTTTTAAGAGCTTGTGGCAAAACAATATAAATGAAGGTTTTAAATCGTGATAGTCCAATGGATAAACCAGCTTCTGTTTGGTCTTTATTAACAGAATTAATACCTCCTCTAATAACTTCTGTTAAATATGCTGTGGTATTAATTGTTACAGTAAAAAGTCCAGCTATAATTGGTGACCAATTAATTCCCATTTTTAAAAATGAATAGTAGAAAATAATTGCTTGAACAATCATAGGAGTCCCTCTAAAAATTGTTACATAAATATGAATAAGCCATTTTAAAAATTTTTTTGAATTTTTTTGCCATTTATTGTCAAAAGGTGAATCTTCTAGACTAACAATACTTCCTAAAATTAAGGCTAAGATAAGACCTAAAATAGTTCCCATAATAGATAGGAGGAGAGTAACACCAACTCCCTTTAAAATTAAAAGTCCATATTCATCTAAAATAATGATAAATTTAGACATAATTAATTCTCACTATTTCCGCTATTTACAGCAGCTTGCATTAAATTAGTTCTAGTTTCTTCTGTGATGGTAGCAAGAGCATTGTTTAATTTTTCTTCTAATTTATCATCAATTTTTCTAACTCCAATTGATACCATTGTATCAGCAGGATCTAAATCAAATTTCTCGTTCAATGTAAAATAAGTAAGGTTAGGATTTAAAGCTACAATTCCTTTAGCAACTGGTTCTTCTAAAACGGTTAAATCAGCAGCATTAGAGGTTATGGCATTAATAATAAGAGGAACACTCGCTAAAGGAGTAAGATAAGTGCAATCTTTATTGGTATCTTTATCAGCAATTTGTTTAGCAAGAGTATCATAAGTAGTGTTTTTTTGGCCAATTACCCTAGCACCATTTAGTTGAGCAAAAGTTGTAGCATTTGCAAATACAGAATTAGTTGTAGTTAAAATTACATGTTTAGTATTATAATAAGCATTTGTAAAATCAATTGATAATTTTCTTTCATCAGTAGGACTCATCCCAGCTATTATTACATCAATTGTTCCGGCATCTAAAGCAGGTACTAAACCATCCCATTCAATCTTTTTAATAACGAGTTCATATCCAAGTTCTTGGCATAAAAGTTTAGCGATTTGAACATCATATCCTTCCGCATATGCTCCACTAACATTTTCAATTGGCCAATTAGTTGAAGTTTTTGAAGTTTCCGTCCAGTTAAAAGGTGCATAATTGCATTCTAAGCCAACTACTAAAATTTTTTTAGATTCATCAAATTTAATTTTTTTACATCCTGTAATAGATAAAAAAGCAAATAATAAAGTAATCAAAATAAATAATTTTTTCATAAATTTTCTCCTTAAATCAATAGTTTATAAAAAACAAAAAAGCGTCTAGACGCTTTTTACTAATTAAAATAACTATGTAAAATCAATTAGCGCCTCTACTAAATGTAGGAGTGTTATAAGTTTTTCCTATAACCCCACGAATAATTTATGCCTAAATTAAACGTTCGGCGGTGATTGCCTTTGGCCATCTTCATTGCATGCCTACTCGAATGGTTACTCTTCTGCACCGCTACCTCTATTAACTTTTTTGTATTTTAATTATATCAAGAAAAAAATAATTTGTCAAAAAAATGCATTATGTAAGCGTTGTTACTGGATATGGATAAGGGTATGGATATGGATAAGGCTGTGGATATGGTTGTGGGTACGGCTGTGGATAAGGCTGTGGATAAGGATATGGTTGATTATTACAACAATTATTTCTGCCACCTAACCAAAAAGGGGCAGTTATGATAGCAGCACCGGCTAAAAGTGGCAGCCAAAGGCGCGTTTGGTTTTGATATGGTAAATATGAATAGCACATTTAGCAAAACTCCTTCCTCATTGTATAATATGAGAAAAGTTTAGAATAGGTGCTATTTTAATTCTACATACATATAGATATATTCTTCTAAAGTTAGATTATTTTCATAAATAAATTTCGCTAAATCTTGGCCAACAAATCGGTAATGCCACGATTCATAAGGATATTTTGTAATATTTTCTTTATCTTTGGGATATCTTTTGATAAAACCAAATCTATAAGCATTTTTTGTTAAATATTCATATTCTTTTGTGTTTTCAAAGTGAATGCTAAGCCCTGTATCAAGTGTTGCAATATCAATGGCTTTGCCTGTTTGATGTTCGGAAAATCCAGCTTTGGCAACATAATTTTTATTGGATGCTTTATTATAAATTTCATCTTGTTTAATAAAACTTCGATAAGCCGAAAAAACAACTAAGTTTAATCCTTTTGATGATGCTTCGTCAAACATTGCTTTAGCATATTTTAAAGTAGTTTTATCAATAAGCATCGTTTCTTGTTTTCGATTAATTTTTGTAATTGTTACAGGAATTAAAGTATTGGGAATGTAATCATTTTGTAAATAATAGTTTTTATTTACAAAAAGTCCGCCACTAAAATGAAAACTATTATATCTTTGATTATCATTAAAAAAGTCAGGATAATTAACTTTATTTAGTGATAAAATAATATTATTATTAACTTGATATTCTTGATAATATAAATCAAATAATTTTTCATTAAAACTTTCATATTGAGAAATCATTTCAAAAAATTCATCATTACTATTATTAACATCAATTGTTGGCAAAATTATAGTTGTACTTGTTTGTATAAAAAAATTAAGAGAAAAGAGTAAAATGAATAGGATTTTTTTTAACATTTTATCACCAAAATTATTATGCGTGAAAAAAAATTCTAATATTCGATATTTTTTTATCAATTTGTGGTAAAATAAATATAGAAAAAATTATTAAAAATTTATTGAGGTGTTTGGCATGAAAAAACTAATTTTAGTAGATGGGAATAGTATTATGTTTAGAGCTTACTATGCAACGGCATATACTGGTAATGTAATGAAAACAAGCGATAATCTTTATACAAATGCGATATATGGCTTTGTGAATATGATGAATAAGATTTTAACAATTGAAGATGTAACAAATATTTTTGTTGCTTTTGACAAGGGAAAGCAAACTTTTCGTCATCAAGCGTATAAAGAGTATAAAGGTGGTAGAAAACCTATGCCAGAAGAATTCTCGATGCAAATACCATTTATTAAAGAATACCTTGATATTTTAAAAATCAAAAGACTTGAAACTGATGATTATGAGGCCGATGATTTAATTGGAACAATTGCTAAACGTTTTGCAAAAACCTTTGATGAGATTGTTATTATATCCGGTGATAAGGATTTATTACAGTTAGTTGGTAACAATGTAAAAGTTTTTTTAAATAAAAAGGGAATAACAGATTTAGAGGAATACAATGAAACTAATTTTAAAGATTTAATGGGATTTGAGGCAAAGCAATTAACTGATTATAAAGGATTAATTGGTGATAAATCTGATAATTTACCAGGTATTAGTGGAGTTGGGGATAAAACAGCTATCAAACTTTTAAATGAATATCAAACTTTAGAAAACATTATCGCAAATGTTGATAAAATTAAGGGAAAATTATCACAAACTATTAAAGAAGAAAAAGAGATTGCGTTAAGAACCAAAATGCTTGCTACATTAGAACTTGATGCTAAAATCGATATAATTGAAGAGGAAACGCTTCTAAAAAAACCCAATTTAATGGAATTGAGAAATTTTTTTGAAAAATTAGAGTTTAATTCTTTTTTGAAAAAAATAAATTTTCAAACTTTAGATGAAAAGATAGTGGAAGAAAAGTTAAATATTGATGAAAAAAAGGAATATTATTTTAATGATTTATCAAAAACGCTTGATGCATTAAATCATGCAAAGACAATTGTGATTGAAGTTGAACTAGATGGTGAAAATTATCATAAATCATCCATTATTGGTCTTGGTATTATTGTTAATCAAATAGGTTTTTATTTAGATAAAAGATATTTAGATAATGATGAATTGAAATCTCTATTATCATCTGATTTGATAGTATATACAATAGATGCCAAAAAGACCTATGTGAGTTTAAAATATTTGGGTATTGATTTAAAGCATATTGCTTTTGATGTTGTACTTTCAGCTTATGTTGTTAATCCATCATATATAACGAGTGACATTAAAAGTATTGTTGAAAGATTTATACAGACAAAACTGCCCTATTTTGAGGAAATCTATGGTAAAAAAACCACTTATGTTATTCCCGATGAAAAAACTGTGGCTACTTATGCTTTAGATAAAGGAAGTTTAGTATTAAGATTAAAAGAAGTAATTGATAAAAAGTTAAAGGAAAATCATCAAATAGATTTATTTTATAATATTGAGTTGCCATTAGCTAAGATATTAGGTTTAGTTGAAATGAATGGTTTTAAGGTGAATGAAAATAAACTGAAAGAAGTTGGAGATTATTTTAACACTTTAATGAAAAAGGTTGAAAAAGAAATTTTTGATTTAATAGGATATAGTTTTAATGTAGCCTCTCCTAAACAACTAGGTGTAGTCCTTTTTGAAGATTTACAATTAGGCCATGGTAAAAAAAATAAAACTGGTTATTCAACTTCAGCTGAAGTATTAGAAGAATTATCGAAAAGACATCCAGTTCCTCGCTTAGTATTAGAATATCGCAAATATGCTAAACTATATTCTACTTATGTTTTAGGATTATTAGCAGAAATAAATCAAAAAGATGGTAAAGTTCATACGATTTTTAAACAATCTTTAACTCAAACGGGGCGTTTATCTTCAACAGAACCAAATATTCAAAATATACCGATTAGAACAGAAGAAGGTAGAATTATCAGAAGTATTTTTATCCCATCAAATGATAATAACTATTTAGTGAGTGCGGATTATTCTCAAATTGAATTGCGCATTCTTGCTAGTGCTTCTAATTGTTTAGCAATGAAAGAAACTTTTAATAATGATATTGATTTACATGCTAATACGGCGGCTAAAATATATAATGTTAATTTAGAACAAGTGACAAAAGAAATGCGTCGGATGGCTAAAGCTGTAAATTTTGGTATAATTTATGGAATGAGTGATTGGGGATTGTCTGGTGAACTTCATATTTCTCCTAAAGAGGCTAATCTTTTTAGTCAAAAATATTTTGAAGTTTTTCCAGAGGTTAAACCTTATTTAGACAATTGCATTAAAGAGACAAAAGAAAGAGGTTATACTACGACTTTTTATAATAGAAGACGTTATATGCCAGAAATTAATAGTCCCAATGCAGCACTTAGAAAGTTTTCAGAACGAGCAAGTATGAATGCTCCAATTCAGGGAACGGCCGCTGATATTATGAAAATTGCAATGATTCAAGTTCAAAATAAATTTGAACAAGCACAATTAAGTTCTAAAATAGTTGCACAAGTTCATGATGAATTAATTATCGATTGTCCACAAGAAGAATTAGAAATAGTCAAGAATCTTGTCAAAAAAACAATGGAAACTGCTGTGGATATTGGTGTAAAATTAGATGTTGATGTTGAGGTTGGCAAGACTTGGGATTTAAAATAGGAGAATAATATGCCAGAATTACCAGAAGTTGAAACAGTTCGAGGAACTTTACAAGGCCAAATTATTGGCAAAAAAATAACTAATATTGAAATTTATTATGATAAAATTTTAGAAAATACTACTATTGAAAAATTTAAACATAGCTTAATTGGACAAACATTCAGAAAAATTGATCGTTATGGTAAATATTTATTATTTATTTTAGATGATTATACCATTATTAGTCATTTGAGAATGGAAGGGAAATTTTTCTTAAAAACCTTAAGCGATGAACGTATCAAACATGAACACATTATATTTACTTTAGATGAAGAAATTAGTTTTAGATATCATGATACGAGAAAGTTTGGTAAAATGGCTTTATTAAAAACAACTCAAAAGGCTCAAATAATGGAATATCCTGCCTTAGCCAAACTTGGCAAAGAAGCAAATGATGAGTCCTTTAGTAAAGATGAATTATATAATATTTTGAAAAGAAAGCAAGAACCAATTAAAGGAGCTTTGTTAAATCAAGAAATTATTTGTGGACTTGGCAATATCTATGTCGATGAGGTTTGCTTTATGAGTAAATTAGATCCTAAAATGCCATCAAATAAGATAACATTAGAAGATGCTAATAATATTTTAGAATCATCTAAAAAAGTTCTTGCTAAAGCCATTGAAGCGGGTGGAACGACAATTAGAAGTTATACTTCAAGTCTTGGAGTAACAGGTCTTTTTCAACTTGAATTACTTGTTCATTCTAAAGAAAAACAACCATGCCCAGTTTGTGGAACTATCATCAAAAAGGAATTTGTTTGTGGTAGAGGCACTTATTTTTGTTCTCATTGTCAAAAGAGAAGAGGTCCTAAAGTTATTGGTATCACTGGTTCAATTGCTACAGGGAAATCAACAGTTACTAATTATTTAAAAGAACAAGGATATCAAGTAATAGATGCTGATGAAATTGTAAAAGAAGCAAAAATGAAAAAAACAAGAATTTATAAAGGACTTGTTAAAGAATTAGGCTCTAAAATTTTAAATGAAAAAGAAGAAATTGATGATAAAGTTTTATCAAAAATAATATATAATGATGATGTTGTACGTCAAAAGATTAATAACATTGTTCATCCTCTAGTCTATGATATTTGTCAAAAAAGAATAAATTTATCTAAAGATAAATTGATCTTTTTAAGTGTACCATTATTATTTGAAGCAGGTTTTGAAAAATTATGTGATGAAGTTTGGTGTGTTTATGCAAATAGCGAAGTTCAATTAGATAGATTGATGAAAAGAAACAACATTGTCAAAGAAGAAGCTGAAAAAATGATTCAATCGCAAATGCCATTAGAGGAAAAATGTCAAAAATCAACGTTTATAATTGATAATTCTGATGAATTGTGTTATACTATAGAACAAATACAAAAAATTTTAAAATAAAAAGGAGAAATAAAATGGCACTTTCAGAATTCTTTTTAAATAATTTTGAAACATCAGATAATGCTTTAGATCAACGACTTAAACCACATTATTATAATAATGATTATCATACTACGCAACATTTGATAATTAGTAGTTTTAATCAAGTAGGTTTTAAAATGCTGAATGTTGATAATTATTATCATGAAATGTTATTTGAATATAAAAGAATAAGAGTTGTTGTCATCTTAAATGAAATGAGTTTATATGAAATTAGGGTTGATATGAAAATTAATACAAAATATGTATTGCCATTTAAACGTCCAATTAAGATTATTGAAAAGTTATATGAAATTTTAGATCGCAAGTTGACTTTAAAATATCTTGGTGGTGAAATGAATGAATAATCGTTATCCCTTATCTAATTTAAGTGATTATGAAGTAATGATTTCGTCTCCTTTAGCATTATATGAACAAAAAATATTAATTAAACTTTATATGCCACTTGTTGGCGATAAGGCCATTTCTCTTTATCAAACATTATATTCATTGGTACCAGATGGTTCTTTTGAATCGGAAGTTGACAAACATGAAAAAATTATTCGATTAATGCATTTGAGATCAATTAATAAACTAACAGAAATAAGAAATAAATTAGAAGCAATTGGTCTTTTAAATATGTATTATAAAGATGGGTTATATGTATATTATTTAAAAAAACCTTTAGATGTAGAAAAATTTTTTAATAATATTGAACTCTCAACGCTTCTTGAATATCAAATAGGACATGATGCTTATGAAAAATCATATTTAGAATTTATGATGAGAAAATTAGATATTAATAAATTTGAAAATATTACACATAATTTTGATGATGTGTATGATATTGAATTATCGGATAATATTTATTTGTCACAAGCTAGTTTTAATAATATTAATAATGGAATTGTTGTAAGCAATCAAATGTTTGATTTTAATCGTTTTATGATTTTAGTTTCTGCCTATGATGTTATTAAAAATGAGTATTTTGGCGATGAGAAATTTATTAATACAGTAAAAAGATATAGTTTTTTATATCAATTGACACCAGAAGAAATGAAAGATGTCATTATTTTATCTATTGATGAACATAAGGAAGTTTTATTTGATGAAATACCTCGAAATGCGAGAAAAAAGTATGATGAAAAGGGTCAAAAATTAGGAATAATATCAAAAACAATTACAAAATCTTCATCATCGATTGATGATAAATTAATTAGATATTTAGAAATGGCAAGTCCGAATGAATTTGTTAAAAATAAATCGGGAATAGCCTTGACAAGTACTGAAATTGATATGTTTGATCGTTTACTAAAAGATACAAATATTGGTATTGGAGTATTAAATGTATTAATTGGATATGTTTTAGAAGTGGAAAAGTTGAATGGTGAAATTCCTTCTTATAATTATTTTTTAAAGATTATAAATGCTTGGAAAAGAGCAGCCGTTAAATCAACTGCAGATGCTATTTCATATGTTAGTAATAAAGATAAAGGGCAAAAAAATAGGAGAACTAACAAGATTCAAAAAGGAGTACCTGATTGGTATCAAGAATATTTAGTTAAACAAAATAAGGATAAAACAACTATTCAAAATTTAGTAGATGATGGTGATTTAGAAGAACTAAAAAATTTCTTCAATCCTAATAATAAGGAGTAAAATATGGAAATAGATTTAGAAAAAAATCGTGAACAGTTAATAAAAGAAATAGTACAAGATCAAAATGTGAAAAAAATAGTTATTGATTATAATATATCTAAGTCATCATTAGATAAAAATTTGAATATTATTTTGGCATACATTTTAAGAAAAAAGAAATGTCAAAATTGTATAGGTCTTCATACATGTAAACAATTATATGAAGGTTATGCTCCGTTTTTGTCATATGATGAAGTAAAATTTGATTTAAACTATGAGCCTTGTCCATATTTACAAAAGAAAAAACAGATTGATGAAAAGCAGAAAAATTTGCAACTAATTGCTTGTAGTTTTCAAAATTTTAATTTTGATGATATTTATGTTAATTTAAATAGAAAAGAAATTTTAAGTAAAATTAAAACTTGTATTGATAAATATGAAAAGAAGTTAGCAACAAAAGGTTTGTATATTCATGGCAATTATGGTTGTGGTAAAACTTTTTTACTTGCTTATTTAGCCAAAACACTTGCCGACAACAATCATAAGGTAATTTTTGCTTATTATCCTGATTTGACTAGAATGTTGCGAAGTGCAATTTACAGTGGTTCAATAGAGGATATTATTGAACAATTAAAAATGGTGGAAGTTTTAATGTTAGATGATTTTGGTGGAGAGACTTTAACTAGTTATTTACGAGATGAAGTTTTAGGAGCAATTTTACAAGAAAGAATGACTAATAATCGGCTTACTTTTATGAGTTCTAATTTAGATCCAGAATTATTACTAGCTCATTTAAAAGAATCTAATCGTGATATTGATGATTTAAGAGCGTCTAGAATTTATGAAAGAATTAGAACTTTAATGGAGTTTGTGAAATTAGTTGATGAAGATTATCGTAATTAATTAAAATAAATGACTTGAATTATTTGTTTTTATATGCTATAATCTACTTATCATGAAGACGTTGAACAGGATATGATAATCAAAAACTAGTTTATTAGTGAGGCTAGATAGTGAAAATAGCTAAATTAAGTTTGATTGTTACTCCCTGGGAGTTACTATTAGAAATAATAGTCGTAAAAGCTCTGCGTTAAAGAGATTGAGGGCAAATAATAATTAAAATTGTTATTTGAACTAAGGTGGTACCGCGAAAAACAAAGCAAAGCCGTATGTTTTCGTCCTTAGAAGAATTAATAGTATAAACTATTTATTTTTCTAAGGCTTTTATTTTTTAAGGAGGTAAAAAATGATTAAGATAGTTTTTCCAGATTTATCTGAAAGGGAATTTGAAAAGGGCATTACACCACTTGAAATTGCAAATAGCATTTCTTTAAGCCTTGCAAAAAAGTGTATGGTGGCCAAATTTAATGATGAAATTATTGATATGAATCAAGAATTGACAAAAGATGGCAAAATTGAGTTAATTCTAGGAGGAGAAGATGGTTATGAAGACCTCTTAAATCACTCTTGTGCTCATATGCTTGCACAAGCAATTAAGCAATTGTATCCTAACGCAATGTTTGGTGTTGGTCCTGCTATTGAAGAAGGCTTTTATTATGATATTGATTTAGGGGATATTAAGTTAACTGAAGATGATTTACCAAAGATTGAAAAAAAGATGCAAGCATTAGTAGCATCTGGGGAAACAATTAACAGAATAGTTGTTTCAAAAGAAGAAGCCTTAGAATTATTTAAAAATGATATTTATAAAAAAGAATTAATTGAAGAATTAGAAGATAAAGTTACAATTACTATTTATAGACAAGGTGATTTTTATGATTTGTGTCGTGGACCTCATGTTTCTAGTACAAAATGGTTAAAAAATTTTAAATTACTTAGCATAAGTGGTGCTTATTGGAAGGGGGATGCTAAAAATCATCAACTTCAAAGGATATATGGAACTTGTTTTGCTACTGAAAAATCTTTAAAAGAGCATCTCATTAATCTTGAAGAACGTAAGAAAAGAGATCATCGCAAATTAGGAAAAGAATTAGATTTATTTATGATTAGTGAATTTGGACCGGGTTTTCCATTTTGGTTACCTAATGGAATGATTTTAAGAAGAAACTTAGAGAATTTTTGGTATAAGATTCACACAGAGGTTGGATATCAATTTGTTCAAACGCCTATAATGTTAAATAAAGAATTATGGGAAATTTCAGGTCATTGGTATAATTATAAAGAAAATATGTATACCTCAGTAATTGATGAAAAAGAATTTGCAATTAAACCAATGAATTGTCCAGGTGGAATGCTAGTATATAAAAATGATATTCATTCTTATCGCGATTTTCCTTTGCGAATTGGTGAACTTGGTCTTGTTCATCGTCATGAAGCAAGTGGTGCTTTAAATGGACTTTTTAGGGTTCGAAATTTTACGCAAGATGATGCACATATCTTTATCACCGAAGATCAAATTGAAGAAGAAATTGGTCGTTTAATAGATTTATATGATTATGTTTATAAAGTATTCAAATTATCATATCATATTGAACTTTCAACAAGACCTCTTGATAAATATATTGGTGAAATTGCAACTTGGGATAAAGCGGAGAAGGCTTTGGCTATTGCAATGGAGAAAAAAGGTATAAAATATGTTTTAAATCCTGGAGATGGAGCTTTTTATGGACCGAAGTTAGATTTTAAATTAAAAGATTCGATGAATCGAATTTGGCAATGTGGTACAATCCAACTTGATATGAATTTGCCTGAACGTTTTGATTTAAATTATATTACAGAAACTGGTGAAAAAAAGCGTCCTATTATGTTGCATCGAGCCTTGTTTGGTTCAATTGAAAGATTTATTGGTATTCTAATTGAACATTTTGCGGGAGCATTCCCACTATGGCTTGCTCCAAAACAAATTATTATCATTCCTGTTAACAATGATGCACATTTAGAATATGCTAAATATCTTGAGTCTCTATTGAAAGAAAAAGATATACGAGTAAGCGTTGATGAGCGTGATCAAAAGATGAACTATAAAATTCGTGAGAGTCAAACGAAAAAAATTCCTTATACAATTATCGTAGGTGATCAAGAAAAAGAAAGTGAAAAGGTTACATATCGCCATCATGGATCCAATGAATCAATTACAATATCAATTGATGAATTTATAGTTATGATTCAAAATGAAATTAGGAGCTTAGGTAATTAAAATCTTTCTTTTAAAATAAAAATCTCGTTTAAATTTTAAACGAGATTTTTATAATTCTTTTTTTATTTTTTCTAATGATTTAATAACACTATCTAATTCATTTTTAATACTAATTTCATCAATTTCTGTTGTATCTTTGGTACCTATAATATAATCAACACTAACATTGAATAGTAAAGAGAGGGAAATTAAAACACTGATAGTAGGTTCCGATACACCAGATTCATAGCGTAGAAGGGTTCTTTTGCTAATACCTAGTTGTGAGGCTAGATCATCTTGCGTCATATCATTATCTTCTCTTAAGTCTCTGATTCGCTTATTCCATTTCATAAAAAATATCACCCTTTTTGTCACTTTTTTCTTTATTATAACCTTTTTTGTCCAAATTGCTTGATTTGTGGACAAAAGTGTGTTATAATTTAAGTGATGAGACAAAGATGTCACTACAAGGACAATATTTTAATTATAAAAAAATAGTCTTTATAGGAATAATTAGATAGGCTCCCCCGCCAAAAATATATTTATTTATATGTCTAATTATTCCTACAAAGGCTATTTTTTTGTCACTAAATAAAAACTTGCTCATATATTAATCGTGAGGAGGGAAATAATGAATTACGATGATTTTGGATTAAGAATAGAATATGTTGAATATACTGTTAAAAAAGGAGATAGTTTATATAATATTGCTAAAAAGTATGATACTACCGTATCAGATTTAACGGATATCAATATGTTGACAACCAATACTATCTTTCCTGGTCAAGTTTTGTTAGTACCAAAAAATAGCAATGCTGAAACCGACTATTATTTCGAAAACTATGTTATTAAACCTGGAGACACAATAGAACTGATTGCTACTAAACTTGGAGTAGATCCAGTTTTAATTGGTTTATACAATGATTTTGCAACATTTCAATTAATTGATGGACAAACCATTAAAGTTCCAAGAAATAATACTTATATTGTAAAAGATACTGATACTGTAGATACAGTGTTAGCAACAACTAATAGAACAGCAGAGCAGATTTTAAGAGCAAATGCAAGCACATGGTTAAAATCGGGTAGTAAAATTTATCTATAAATAAAAATGTCCAATGTGGGCATTTTTATTTTTTAATATGATTGATAATTGCATTAAAAGTTTCTTCGCTAATATCGTGTTCAATTTTACAAGCATCAATTTTAGCTGTTTCTTCACAAACACCTAATTTAACAAAAAATTCTGTTAAAAGAAGATGACGCTGATATATTTTATTTGCAATTTGGTAACCATCGTTTGTTAAAGAAATAATGCCATTAGCACTAATTTCAATTAAATTATTATTTTTTAAATTATTGATAGCTCTTGAAATGCTAGCTCTTGAATAATTAAAACTTTGTGCAATATCGATGGATCGAACATTAACACCTTCTTTTTGAAGCATTAGTATTCTTTCTAAATAATCTTCGGCCGATTCATACAATGTCAAAAGTAACACCTCCTAAAAACTTTTCGTTTAAATTATATATCATTATTATATAAAATGCAAGTTTTCATACTTTTTAGTAAAGAATTTATAAAAAGAAAGCATATTATTTGTTTTAAATTTTATTTTTATATATAATTTAATTGTTAGTTATTGCTAACAAACATACAGAAATTATAGGATATATTTATCCTACTCCTTTATTTATCATAAAGTATTATGATATAATACAAATAGAATAAAAATTGGCATAGTTTAATCTATAAAAAATTATTTCATAATATATTGTTCTGTATAAAAATAATTCCTTCTAAAAGATGTCAAAATAGTAATAATATTAATTTGATATCTTTTTTGTGACAAATTACTTGACTTATAAGTTAAGAACTGATATACTATTTATAGTGTTAGCTCGGGCTAACATAAAAAAATGTTTATAAGTTAGCGAATGCTAACTAGAAAGGAGATATATGATTCCACTAATTTATGCACAAGAAGATGCTAATGTAACGATAAAAAAAGTATCGGCTGATGAAAAGACCAAAAGGCATCTTGAAAATTTAGGTGTCTTAGTTGGAGCTCAGATTAATTTAGTTTCTATTAATAAAGGTAATGTAATTTTAAAGGTTAAAGACGGACGTCTTGCTTTAAATCAGAGCCTAGCTACAAAAATTTTTGTTGAATAAGAAAATAAATAGGAGAGGAAAAAAGAAATGGAAAAGTATTTAAATGAAATGAAGCCAACGGAAAAGGGAATTGTAAAAAAAATTACAACTGATGGTAAAATTAAACGAAGACTATATGATATGGGAGTTACTCCGGGTGTACAAATTATTGTAAAAAAATTAGCCCCTTTAGGAGATCCAATTGAAGTTACAATTAGAGGATATGAGTTAACGGTTAGAAAATCAGAAGCTGAATGTGTTTTAATGGAGGAAATTAAATAATGAAATTTGCACTTGCTGGAAATCCCAATTGTGGGAAAACAACTTTATTTAATACTTTAACAGGCGCTACTGCCCATGTTGGGAATTGGCCTGGTGTGACTGTTGATAAACGTGAAGGTCTATATAAAAAATTAGAAGAACATGTTCAAATTGTAGATTTACCTGGCATTTATTCTTTGTCACCTTATACGCCAGAGGAAATTATTTCTAGAAATTATATTGTGGATGAAAAACCTGATTGCGTAATTAATATTATAGATGCAACTAATCTTGAAAGAAATTTATATTTAACAACGCAAATTTTAGAAATTGATATTCCTGTAGTTGTAGCACTCAATATGATGGATTCAGTTAAGAAAAACGGAGATGTTATTAAGGTTTCAGAACTATCAAAAGTTTTAGGTGTCCCTGTATGTGAGATATCAGCATTAAAAAATCAAGGAATTAAAGAATTAATGCAAGTGGCATATGAGACAGCAAAATTGAAAAGGGAAGGTTTTAGTGTTTTGGTTGAATCGAATTTAAAAGATTTAGTAAAGATTACAACTGATAAACTAAGAGATAAGAAAGTAGCAAGTCCTTTATTTCATGCCGTAAAATTGATTGAAGAAGATATGGTTGAAGTCAATATGCACAAAGATGTATATGATGAGGTAAAACCACTAAAAGATAAATTTGAAAAAAATGAATTTGATGGTGATTTTGAGGGAATGGTAGCTGATGCTAGATATAAATATATTACTAAACATTTTACAAAAGTTATCAAGAAATCGACTAAGAATGATGGCTTAACCAAATCAGATAAAATTGATAAAGTTTTAACTCATCGGATTTGGAGTATTCCCATTTTTCTTGTATTGATGTTTATTGTTTTCCATTTTGTTTTTAGTGAGGATTTATTATTCTTAAATTCCTTATTTAATCTTGAAATAAAAAGTGAAGGTTGGATAAATTTCTTTACAGGAATGGGATATGAAGATATTTTAGCTGAAGCAGTTGCTCAAGGAGAAGAAGCTGTATTAGCAGGAATTCCATCGCTTGGAGTATTTTTACAAAGTTGGATGGGTTGGTTAACTGGATCAATTATTGACTTAGTATCAGGAATAATGCCAGAAGGCACATGGTATACAGGTTTAATTTGTGATGGTTTGCTTTCTGGTTTGGATGCAATTTTCAGTTTCTTACCACAAATTTTGCTATTATTTTTCTTTATATCAATTCTTGAGGATTCAGGATATATGGCTCGGGTAGCTTTTATTATGGATAGAGCATTTAGAAAATTTGGCTTATCAGGTAAAGCTTTCATTCCACTTTTAATGGGTTTTGGATGTTCAGTTCCTGCAATGATGGCAACCAAAACGTTAGAAGATGAAAAAGAACGCGATATGGCAATTAGACTTTCACCATTTTTTAGTTGTGGAGCTAAAGCACCGATTTGGGCAATGCTTGCAACAGTTATAACAGGAAGTTTTTTAGGTGATATTTTTGTTTTTTCCATCTATTTATTAGGAATTGTCGTTGCTATTTTATCGGCATTAATAATTAAAGCATTTAGTAAAAAAAGTGAAGTACCTCCGTTCATTATGGAACTTCCAAGTTATCATTTACCACAAATAAAAAATTTATTTGCTCATTTATGGGAAAAATTTAAACATTTTATTTATAAGGCTTCAACTATTATCACTGCCTCTATTATTGTAATTTGGTTTTTATCAAATTTCAGTTGGGCTTTTTGGCAAGGTATGGTTGATGATATTGGTCAAAGTATTTTAGCAGATTTAGGTCGTGTACTTCAATATCTTTTCTATCCATGTGGATGGAGTTGGGGTACAGATGGTTGGAAATATACAGTAGCATCCATTACTGGCTTAATTGCTAAAGAAGATGTTGTAGCAACTATGGATACACTTGGTTTAACAGAAGGAACAATTGGTCTTTCAAATGCGGCAATTTATGCATTTGCAGCATATAATTTATTTACTCTTCCATGTTTTGCAGCAGTTGCTACTGCTAAGAGTGAAAGCACTAAAAAGGGCTTTTTGGTAACGATGGCATGGTGGCTTGGAGCATCATACGTTATTTCTACAGTTATTTTTTGGCTTGGTAGATTATTTGAAATTGCATGGTGGGTAGGTGTAATTGTCTTAATTTTAATTGTAGTAGCAACAATATTCCTAGGTAAGTATGTGGCAAAAAGAAAGAAATTTGCTTAATTAAAAGAAAGGAAGATTTAAATGAAATGGTATGAATATATTATATTAATTGTTGCGATAGGACTTGTTGTATTACCTTTTATTCTAAAGTATTTTAATAAAAAAAAAGGGAAAACATCTTGCGGATGTGAATGTAGCAGTTGTGGAAAGGATTGTCCTTTAAAAGAAAAAAAAGAACATATTGAAAAATTAAAAAATTAAGTTTATGAATAATATCTTCTAAATATTTTAATTTAGAAGATATTATTTTTTATAAATAAAATATTTGTTTAATTTTAAAAAAAGAAAAAAATATGATATACTTATAGTATAAACTAAAAAGGGAGTATAAAATATGAAGGACGTTATTGTAATTGGAGCAGGACTTGCTGGAAGTGAGGCTACTTATCAATTAGCCAAAAGAGGATATAATGTATTTTTATATGAAATGAGACCAGTTAAATATTCAAAAGCTCATATAACTGATAAATTTGCCGAACTTATTTGCAGTAATTCGTTCAGAGCCGCAAGTCTTGAAAATGCAGTAGGACTTTTAAAAGAGGAAATGCGAATATTAGATTCTTTAATTATTAAAGCGGCCGATGAGTGTAGAGTAGAAGCAGGTGGAGCCCTGGCTGTTGATCGGGAGGCATTTTCATCTTATGTTACAAATACTATTAAAATGCTTCCAAATGTACAAATTATTAATGAAGAAGTATTAAAAATACCATCATGTCCAGTCATTATTGCTTCTGGTCCTCTAACTAGCGACTTGCTACACGATGAAATAGCCCAATATTTAGGTGAAGATTATATGTATTTTTTTGATGCGATAGCACCAATTGTTACTTATGAATCTATTGATATGAATAAAGTTTTTTTAGCATCTAGGTATAATAAAGGAGAAGCAGCATATTTAAATTGTCCAATGAGTGAAGAGGAATTTAATAAGTTTTATGATTATTTAATAAAGGCCGAAAAAGTTCTTCCTCATGATTTTGAAATGAAAGTTTTTGAGGGATGTATGCCAATTGAAGAAATGGCATTAAGAGGTAGACAAACATTACTATTTGGTCCAATGAAGCCAGTAGGATTAGATGATCCTAAAACAGGTCGCTGGCCATATGCGGTTGTACAATTAAGACAAGATAATGCGGCAAAGAGTTTATATAATTTAGTTGGCTTTCAAACTCATTTAAAATTTCAATCACAAAAAGAGCTATTAAAATTAATTCCTGGGCTAGAAAAAGCTGAAATTGTAAGATATGGTATAATGCATAGAAATACTTATATAAATTCGCGAAAATTATTGAACAATGGATATCAATTACTAAAAAATCCAAATATTTTTTTTGCTGGTCAAATAACTGGGGTGGAAGGATATGTTGAATCAGCATCTAGTGGATTAATTGCAGGAATTAATATGGCAAGATATTTAGAAAATAAACCAGTATTAAAACTAGATTCAACAACCGCAATTGGTTCTTTAGCAAATTATATTTCATTTAATCATATGATTGATACTAGTGGTACGTTTGAACCAATGAATGTTAATTTTGGTATTTTTGCACCTCTTTTAGAAAAGGTATCTAAAAAAGAAAGAAAAAAAGCTTATGCTAATAGAGCAATAAAGAATATAAAAAAATTAATTGAAGAAATGAAAGATTAAAAAGAAGGTAAAAAATGGCATTAAAAAAAACTGTTAGAGGTAAACAAAGATTATCGAATAAATCTATTTTATCAAAAAATAATTTACCAAACAATGAACTTAAGATTCAGGATGCATTGAATAAATATCATAATTATTTAGAAGTGGAAAAAAATTATTCTGTTTATACTGTTCAAAATTATTTTAAAGATATTAATGAATTCAAAAAATTTATTGATGAAGAAAAATATGGTGATTTATTAAAAATTAAAACAGAAAATATTGCTAGATATTATATTTCTAATCTCGTAACAAAAGGTTATTCTAGAAAAAGTATTGCTAGAAAAATATCAAGTCTAAGAGCTTTCTATCGTTATTTAACAATTGAACAATTTATAGAATATTCCTATTTTGAAAATGTAGAAACGCCAAAACTTGAAAAACAGTTGCCAAAATTTTTATATCAAAATGAAATTGAAATGATGTTTAATGCGATAGACAAAACTACCTCACTTGGTAAAAGAGATTATGCATTATTAGAACTATTATATGGATCGGGATTACGAGTTAGCGAAATTTGTTCTATCACACAAAAAAATTTAGATTTTGCTAACGAAATGATTAAAGTATTTGGTAAAGGTCATAAAGAAAGATATGTTCCAATGAATCAAAGAACAATTGAGGCTCTCAAGGAATACATATATTTGGGAAGACCAAGTTTAATTCAATCAGTAGAATTAAGTGCTACTAATAACTTATTTGTGAATCATCATGGAGGTGCCTTAACTCCAAGAGGAGTGCGAGTTATTTTAGATAATATTATTGAAAAAACAGGTGAAATTGGTCATGTTTATCCTCATATGATAAGACATACTTTTGCAACACATTTACTAGATGGAGGTGCTGATTTAAGGAGTGTTCAAGCAATGTTAGGTCATGAAAATTTGTCGACAACACAAATTTATACTCATGTGTCTAAAGAACAAATTAAAGAAAGTTATATGCTTAATCATCCTAGGCAAAATAGGAAATAATTGCAAAAATAAAAGGAGAATAAATAGTATGGTTAAAATGGTTAAGGCTCAAATTGAAGATGCTAAAATGTTATTACAAATTCAAAAAGAGGCATTTATAAAATATGCTAAGAAATATGGTGATTTTGAAAGTAACCCTTATCATATGGATTTACATAGGATGGAATTTAATATTAAATATCGATATGGTCAATATTATAAAATTTTAGATGAAAAATCTTTAGAAATTGTTGGTGGAATTTTTTGTTTTGAATTAGATGAAAAACCAATAATGAAAATTGCTCAATTCTATTTTAAAAATGGTTATCAGCATTTAGGTTATGGAACTTATGTTTTAAATGAATTATTTAAATTAAATAAAAATGTAAAAACATGGTATGTTGATACGATAATGCAAGAAGAATATAATTTAGAGTTTTATCAGCATTTAGGTTTTGAGGTAATTGATGAAGAAGAAGAGCATGAAGGGTTAACTTTTGTTACTCTTATGAAAAAAATACTTACATAAAAAATTAAAAAATTAAATTTTAGTTAAAGTAAAGTTTCTTTCTTTTTTATAAATTTTTATGAAGGTATTTTAAAAAATTGTTATATTGTTTGATAAAGTTTACAAATTATGGTATAATAAAAAATGGTCTTAAAGGCAAAAAATACACATAAGAAAGTAGCAAGCCGTCAAGTTTATAAATGGCGTGCTTGTGTAGATCTTCTTAGAGGCCAAAACAAAATAAAATGGAGGTTTTTTAATATGGCTGTAATTACAATGAAGCAATTACTAGAAGCTGGTGTTCACTTCGGTCATCATACTCGCCGTTGGAACCCTAAAATGAAAGAGTATATTTTTAATGAAAGAAATGGTGTATACATCATTGATTTACAAAAAACAGCAGATAAGATTGAAGAAGCATATGCTGCAATGGTTGAAATTGTTCGCAATAATAATAAAGTTTTATTTGTAGGAACAAGAAAACAAATTCAAGATATTATTAAAGAAGAAGCAATTCGTGCTGGTCAATATTATGTAGATCAACGTTGGCTTGGTGGAACAATGACAAACTTTAAAACGCTTCGTAAATCCATTGCTAAACTTCATAAATATGAAGAAATGGAAGAAAATGGAACTTTTGAAGTATTACCAAAAAAAGAAGTTAGTGCTATAAAGAAGGAAATGGGCAAACTTGAATCGTTCTTTGGTGGTATCAAAGATATGCAACAACTTCCAGGAGCTTTATTTGTAGTTGATCCAAAAACAGAACATAATGCGGTTGCTGAAGCTCGTAAATTGCATATTCCAGTATTTGGTTTGGTTGATACCAATTGTGATCCAGATGATGTTGATTATGTTATTCCTGCTAATGATGATGGTGTTAGAGCAGTAAGATTAATTGTAGGTGTTATGGCTAATGCGGTACTTGAGGGTAATGGGGTAGCAGTAGAACCATATGCTTTACCAGAAGAAGAAAAGCAAGAAGAGGCACCACGTCAAACTAAACCTCAACGCGAAAATCATCCTGAAAAAAAAGGAACTAAAAAGCCTCGTGTTGCTAAAGAAGAAACTGTTGAAACAGTTGCTGAGGAAACAAAAGTGGAAGTTGTAGAACAAGCAGTAGAACCTAAAAAAGAAGAAACTGCTGAATAAATAGATAACTTAAGGAGAAATAAAAATGATTAACGCATCTTTAGTTAAAGAATTAAGAGAAAAAACAGGGGCTGGAATGATGGACTGTAAAAAAGCTCTTACTGAATGTAATGGAGATTTAAATGCAGCTGTCGATTGGCTTAGGGAAAAAGGAATTGCCAAAGCTGCTAAGAAAGCAACTAGAATTGCTGCTGAGGGTTTATGCGATGTAGCATTAAATGGCAATAAAGCATATTTATTTGAATTAAATTCAGAAACTGATTTTGTTGCTAAAAATGAAAAATTTTTAACTTTAGTAAAACAAATCGGAGAAGCTTGTGTAAAAAATGATACTGCTTGTGAAAAATGTGCCTTAAGTGCAAAACTTGGTGATCAAACAGTTGAAGACTTAATTGTTGCTGCAACTGCTACAATTGGTGAAAAAATTAGTCTTCGCCGTGTTGTAAAAGTTGAAAAAGCTGATGATGAGGTTTTTGGTGTTTATAAACATAATGGTGGAAAAATTGTCGTTTTATCTGTGATTAAAGGTACGGATGCTAATATTGCTAAAGATATCTGTATGCATGTTGCAATGTATAATCCACGTTATTTAGACGAATCTTCAATTAATCAACAAGATTTAGATCATGAAGCAGAAGTTATTAAGGCAGAGATTGCTAATGATCCTACTAATGCTTCAAAACCTAGTAATATTATTGATAAAATGGTTATGGGACGTTTGGCTAAATTTAAAAAAGAAATTTGTTTAGTTGATCAACCATTTGTTAAAGATCCAGGAGTAACAGTTGCTCAATATTTAAATAGTCATAATACAAAAGCAATAAATTATGTACGTTTTGAAGTTGGTGAAGGAATGGAAAAGCGTAATGATGATTTTGCTGCTGAAGTTGCTGCCGCTGCCGCTGCTGCAAAGCATTAATTCATATTTCTAGGAGGTACTAATGAAACGCATAGTATTGTTAAAACTTTCAGGTGAAGCCCTATCTAGAGTAAATGGAATAGGAATTGATATGAAAAAAGTAGAAGATGTTGCCTATGAAGTAAAATCTTTAAAGGATACTGGTGTTTCAGTAGGAGTTGTTGTAGGTGCTGGTAATATTTGGCGAGGAAGAGATGCCAAAGAAATTGGTATGGACCGGGTTTCCGCTGATCATATGGGAATGCTTGGTACTATCTTAAATGCAATGGCATTATCATCAACCTTAGAATTAATTGGCGTAAAGTCACATCTAATGAGCGCTATTCCAGTTGGTCATATAGTTGAACCTTATAATCGCAACCTAGCTATTCAAGCTTTAGAAAAAGGCGAAGTAGTAGTTTTTGGTGGTGGTACAGGAAGTCCTTTTTTCAGTACAGATACCACTGCTGCTTTAAGAGCTGCAGAAATTGGGGCAGAAATTATTTTGATGGCGAAAAATGGTACGAATGGTGTTTATAATTGTGATCCAAGAAAAAATCCTCAAGCTCAAAAATTTGAAAAACTAACCTTTGATGAATTAATAAAAAATCATTTAGAGGTTATGGATCTCACTGCCGCAACCCTTTGTTATGATAATAATATAAATATTGTTGTCTTTGATATGGGAAAAAGTGGCAATATCAAAAAAGTTATAGAAGATCCCTCAATTGGGACAATTATAACAAAATAACAAATAAAAATATTTGTAAAGAAATGGAGAATAAAAATGCCAAAAGAAATTATTAATCAATGTGAACAAAGAATGCAAAAAACAATTGAAGCGCTCAAAAAAGATTTTGCGACAATTCGTACTGGTAAAGCTAATCCAAGCATTTTAAATAGTGTAATGGTTGAATATTATGGTTCACCAATGCCAATTAATCAAATTGCTAGTATTTCTGTACCAGAACCACAAATGATTGTAATCAAGCCCTACGATAAATCAATTTTAAAGGGAATTGAGAAAGCTATTCAAACAGCTAATCTTGGTTTTAATCCTCAAAATGATGGTGATTTAGTAAGAATTCCAATTCCACCATTAACAGAACAAACAAGAAAAGAATTAGTAAAACAAGCTAAGAAGCTTGTAGAAGATAATAAAATTGCTATTCGTAATATAAGACGCGATGCGATAGAACAATTAAAGAAATTAGAAAAAGATTCAATTATATCTGAAGATGAATTGAAACGTCGTAGTGATGAAGTACAAAAAACAACAGATAAATTTATTGAAAATATTGATAAATTAGCAAAGGAAAAAGAACAAGATATTATGTCAATTTAGTTCTACTAAGCATAGGTTAGATTTTAATCTATGCTTTTTTATTAATTGAATAATATTTAATAAAAGAAGAAAATATAATAACAAGATATATAATTAAAAATGTCAAGATTAGTATCTTAGATAATTTCCTTTTAAGGTGAATAATTGGTAAAATTTCACAAAGTGTAGTATAATATTTATGATTAGGTGATGGAATGAAAAAAAATGATTTATTAGAAGAAATTACTAGTAAAAAAATGCCAACACATATTGCTTTTATACTAGATGGAAATGGTAGGTGGGCTAAAAATAAAGGCCTACCAAGAACTGCTGGCCATCATAAGGGAGCCAATACTTTACAAGAGATTGTAAAAGAATGTAGTAATTTAGGAATAAAGTATTTTACTGCTTATGTTTTTAGTACGGAAAATTGGTCGCGTCCAGAAAGTGAAATTTCTTTCATTATGAAAGAAATAAAAAAGATTTGTAAAGATTATCAAAAGTTTATTAAACTTAATATTAAAGTCAGAATCATTGGTGTAAGAGATTATTTAACAAAAGATATCATTGAAATGCTTGATTTAGTAACACAAAAAACAAGTAATTGCACAGGAATGACTCTTTTAATTGCTTTTAATTATGGAGCACGGCGAGAAATTATTGATTGTGTAAAAAAAATTGTGAATAAGGTTAATAATAATGAGATAAAAATTGATAATCTTGATGAAAAAATAATTGAAGATAATTTATATACAAAAGGTATTCCTTCTGTTGATTTTTTAATTAGAACAAGTGGTGAAATAAGAGTTAGCAATTACTTACTTTGGCAAATTGCTTATGCTGAAATGTATTTCACTAAAGTTTATTGGCCCGATTTTCATGCAAAAGAGTTGTATGAAGCAATATATGAATATCAAAATAGACGCCGTCGTTATGGTGGATTGGAGAATGAATAATGAAACAAAGAGTAATTACAGCTATTTTAATGGCTATCGTTTTTATCCCCTTTTTCTTTTTTGGGGGATGGTTTATAATTGGATTATTTAGTATTTTATCATATATTGCAATGTATGAATTAATAACTATGTATCAATCTAAAAAAAATATACCTAATGTTTGTAAATATATTATTCCACTATTTTCTAGTATTATTGTATTGTTTAGTGGTTTTGCAACGGCAGAAGATATAATTTATGTTCTTTTAGTTGAATTGATGTTTTTATTAGTTTTACCAATTTTTAATAAAAGAATTGAAATAAAAGACATTATTTTCTTTATTTTCGGTATTATTTATAGTGGTATTAGTTTTACAATAATTGCAACAGTTAGGAATGTTGAGACTTTATATCAAGAAGCAAGTATTAGATTATTTGATAGTTTTAATATTTATGTGGTAGGGTTAATATTGTTTATATTTGTATTATTATCTACTATGCTTACTGATATAGCAGCGTATCAATTTGGGGTCAAATTTGGTAAGCATAAATTATGTCCAAGTATTAGTCCTAAAAAAAGTATTGAAGGATCAATTGCGGGAACCGTAATAGGAGCATTAGGTGGTACTTTGTTTATGATTATTTTGCAATTAACATTGAGTAGAGAATATGCTAATGCAATAAAAATATTTAAAATTGATAATATGTATCTGTATACTTTGGCTATTTTTGGCGTATCAGTTGTATTAAGTATTGCAGGGCAATTAGGTGATTTAATTGCTTCTAAAATAAAAAGAGAATATAACATTAAAGATTATGGAAAAATTTTTCCAGGACATGGTGGGGTTTTAGATCGTTTTGATAGTAGTATTTATAGTTTTTTAGTCTTTATAATTATTTTAATGATTAATGGGGTAACATTTTAATGAAAAATATCTTATTATTAGGTGCAACAGGTTCAATTGGCACACAAGTACTAGATATTATTAGAAATAATGATAATTATTGCTTAAGAGCTTTTAGTTTTGGTAATAATATTGATAAAGCGAAAGAGATTATTGAAGAATTTCATCCTAAATTAGTTTGTTGTCTTCATAATAGTGATCTAATTATTTTAGAGAAATTATTTCCAGATGTTGAGTATTGTATTGGCGACATAGGTTTGCAACAAATTGTAAGTCTTAATGTTGATAATCCAGTTGTAATTAATGCATTAGTTGGAGCAATAGGTTTGATGCCAACAGCGGTAGCTATTGAAAATGGTCGTGATGTATTACTTGCTAATAAAGAAACGCTTGTTATCGGTGGAGAAATTATTAATAAAATGGCTCAAGAAAAAAAGGTTAAAATAATACCGATTGATAGTGAGCATAGCGCAATTTATCAATTAATAAATGATAAAAATAAAGAAGATATTAAAAAGTTATTAATAACTGCTAGTGGTGGTTCACTTCGTGATAAGACTAGAGAACAATTAGCAACGATAACAAAGGAAGATGCTTTGAATCATCCCAATTGGAAAATGGGGGATAAAATCACAATTGATAGTGCTACTATGATAAATAAGGGATTTGAATTAATAGAAGCACATTATTTATTTGGGATAGATATTAATCAAATTGTGCCAATTTTACATCGTGAAAGTATTATTCATTCTATGGTGGAATTTAATGATGGTTCAATATTTGCACAAATGGCTGTTTCTAATATGTGTTTGCCAATTCAATATGCTCTTGAAGGACCTAGACATTTAGCAAATAGTAATTTAAGTGAGCTTGATTTAACCAATATTGGTTGTCTTCATTTTGAAAAAGTATCATATGAACGATATCCATTATTGAAATGTGCAATTGATGCCTATAAAAAAGGGAAACTTCAATGTACAATTTTAAATGCTGCTAATGAAGCGGCGGTAAAGTTATTTTTAGAAGAAAAAATAAAGTTTCTTGAAATTGAAAAAATCGTTATGGATGCTTTAGTAAATCCTAAATATCAAGGGTTTAATGAAGGAGATGTTAGTTTGCCAAAAATTATGGCTTTGCATGAAATCGTTTATAACGATATTTATCATAAATATTGTTAAAAGGGGTGTATATATGGAAATATTATGGATTATTTTAGGGATAATTGTTTTTATCCTAGTAATGGGCTTATTAGTAATGGTTCATGAAGCTGGACATTTTTTAGTTGCTAAAAAGGCTGGTATTTTATGTCATGAATTTTCAATTGGAATGGGACCACTTATCTATCAAAAGAAAAAAGGCGAAACGCTTTATTCTATAAGACTTTTTCCAATTGGTGGATATGTTTCAATGGCTGGTGAAGAAGTAGAAGATAATATTTTAAAGGGAATAAAGAAGGTAAAACTTGTTACTAATGATAATAATGAAGTTGAAAAAATTATTGTAAATTTAGATAATCCTAAATATGCTGATTTGCCTGTTGTTGAAATTGATAGTTACGATTTAATTGGTACAAGTAAGGCTTTAGATGATGAATTATATATTGAAGTTTTAGATGGTGAGCAAAAAATTAAATATATTGTTAAAAGAGATTGTTTAATTAACTTTGAAAAAAAAGCTGAAATTCAAATTGCACCATATGATCGAAATTTTGTGAATAAACCTTGGTTAAATCGCTTTTTAAGTGTCCTTGCGGGGCCATTAATGAATATTGTACTAGCAATTGTAATTTTCTTTTTAATTGGTCTTTTTAGTGGTTATGCAAAAACGAATAATACGGTAATAGGTAAAGTAACGGAAGTTGAGGGATCAGGAAATATTCAACTTTCAGAAGGTGATAAATTAACATCAATCAATGGAATCAAACTAACTGATTGGCAAAGCATTTCTGATGCCTTGTCGCAAATTGATTTAGCTAAGACGCCTAAAATAGTGGTTGGTATTGAAGGAAAAGATGATATTGTTATTAATCCTAGCGTATTTGTATATTCAATTGAACTTGCATTTAAGGTTGATGGAACTGATTTACCAATTGTGGGACATTATTCAGCAAGTAATGAAAAAACAAAAAGTTATAAAGCAGGGTTACGAGATGATGATATGATTACAAAATTAGAAACTGCAAACAGAGTTTTGTCACAAAATGTTACTAAATCTTCTATTTTAGAATTTTTTAATAGTTCCGATTTAGAAGAAGGACAAAATGTGACAATAACTTATTTGCGTGATGGTAATGAATATAAAACAGATATTGAGGTTTATAGTAAAAAACTTTTAAATACACAAAATATTCCTGCAACTAAAATTCAATTAGGAATTACTTGCGCAAATGGATTTGATTTGGGAAAATTATTATATATGCCTTTTGTACAAACAGGTGAGTCATTTACTATGATTTTTAAAACTTTAGGTGCCATTTTTACTGATAAATCAGTAGGAGTAGATGATTTAAGTGGACCAGTTGGAATTTTTAATTTATTAAAAGAAGCAACAAAAGACGGCTTTTTAACAATTTTAAATTGGACAGCTATTTTAAGTGTTAATTTAGGATTTATGAATATTATTCCGCTTCCGGCTCTTGATGGTGGACGAATTGCTTTTATGTTGTATGAGGGAGTAACGAGAAAAAAACCAAATGCAAAAGTAGAAAATATTATTCATACAATTGGTTTTTTATTATTGATGGCTTTAATGATATTTATTAGTTTTAATGATATTTTAAGATGTGTAGGATGCAAATAATGATAAAAAAAATATTAATAGTTTTTATAATGATATGTAGCCTATATCTAACTTCTTGTAAAAAGAAAAATTTAAACTATATGTATGTTGGTGCTTATGTAGAGATTTTAGATGATCAAAATAAAACACTAAATGACCGAAATATAAAGCTTTACTATAATGAAAATACAAATGTTTTAGAAAATATTAATAATATTTATGAGTATCGTTTAATAACTGAATCGATAACTAAAGATATTAAAGAAGAGGAGAAACAAGTTAGTTATGATTTTAGTGCCTTTTATAGTATAATTTGTGATTTAGAAGAAATTAATGTCTATCCTATTATTTTAAAAGATGGGCAATATCAGGTTTTAGAATCTGAAATAAAAAAGATTAAATTAGAAATTGATAGTTTTAAAAGTATTACTTTTACTAAAAAATATCGTTTTGATGATAAAGATTATTATTTTAAAACAATTATAAAAGTATTAAAGAAAGAAGGATAAAATTATGAAAGGATTTAAAAATACCTGGATTGTAACAGAAGAAGGATTAAGAAAGACAAGTTTTACTTATGATCAACATTTCATAACAATTGGTAGAGATGAAGAAGGATTAGAAGAATTGCCCGAAGATTATGTGATTGTACCAGGTTTTATTGATGAACATGTCCATGGTGCTGCTGGAAGTGATGCTATGGATGGAACTAAAGAAGATTTAACAAAAATTGCTAATGCTCTTGCAAGCGAGGGTACAACATCTTTTTTAGCCACTACAATGACACAAAGTCCAGAAAATATCACAAAAGCTTTAACAACCATTAAAAACTATATTGATGATAAACCAGTAACTGGAGCAGAAATCTTAGGTGTTCATCTTGAAGGTCCTTTTATTTCTAAGGATTTTGTTGGTGCACAACCTCTTGAATATGTAGCAATCCCATCAATTGAAACTTTTAAAAAATATCAAAGTGCATCAGGTAATAATATTAGAATTGTAACGCTAGCGCCAGAAGTAGAAGGTTCTAGTGAATTGATTAAATATCTTAAAGATAACAATATTGTTGCTTCAATTGGTCACACGAATGCTAAATATGATGATGTTGCAAAAGCAGTTAAAAATGGTGCAACAAATGCAACTCATACTTATAATGCAATGAAGCCTATCCATCATCGTGAAATAGGCACAGTTGGTTCTGCTTTTCTATTTGATGAATTAACTTGTGAGTGTATTTGTGATGGTATTCATGTTAGTGCTCCAGCAATCCGTTTGTTATATAAAAATAAACCTCAAGATAAAATGGTTTTAGTAACAGATGCTATGCGAGCAAAACATATGCCAGATGGAGTATCAGAACTAGGTGGACAAACTGTTATTGTTAAAAATGGGGAAGCAAGACTTGAAAATGGTACGCTTGCGGGAAGTGTTTTAAAAATGAATAATGCAGTAAAAAATGTTGTAGAATTTTTGAATTTGCCGCTTGAAGAAGTAGTAAAAATGGCATCAATTAATGTAGCCAAAAATATTGGCGTGGATAAAATGTTGGGAAGTATTACTGTTGGCAAGCGTGCTGATTTTGTAATTCTTGATAAGAACTTAAATGTTATAAAAACAATTAGAAATGGTCAAGTAATCTATACTAGATAATAAAATTCAATAAAAAAGGACATATGTATGTATTTATAATATGTCCTTTTTTATTTACATATAATTGAGGCAATTTCTTCAGGTGATTCTTTTGCACCATCTGAAATCCAGTGGTAAATAATATTAAAAATAGAACCTCCATAAGAAAATAAAAAATATTTTTCTGTTTTATCAATAACAGGAGGAGTAGAACTTTCTAATAAATAGGTATTAATAGCATTGAGAAGCAATTGTGAAAGACCTGAATTGAAAAGACTTTCAAGATTTTCTTTATAATCAAAGATAAAACGCATTGTACCAACAATTAGATTGTAATAGTTATCTCGTAAATCAGATAGATAAAATTTATTTTTATATAATTTCATAATTTCAATTATATAATAAGATACTGCATCTTCTTTATAAGCAAAATTGCGATAAAATGATGCTCTAGCAACCCCTGCTTTTTTTACAATTTCTGTTATTGTAATATCAGAAAATCGTTTAATCTTCATTATTTGAAAGATACTTTGTGCAATACTATCTTTAACAATTTTATTTAATTCTTCACGTTTATTCATAGACAGATACCTACTTGTTTGTCTCATATGAAATATGATATAATATTAAATGTTGTGATATAATTTGTCTCATATATTATATTATAACATTTAACAAAAAAATAATCAAGGAGAAATATATGAAATTAAAAATTATGGTGGATTCCTCATCGGGAATTACTCAAGATGAAGCGGCTAGATTAGGCATTGATGTTTTTCCACTAAGAATAATATTTAATGAAAAAGAATATTTAGATGGTATTGATATTATGCAAGATGAATTTTATGAAAAATTAACGAAAGAGGAAATTTTTCCTAAAACTTCATTACCGAATTTATATGAAATCGAAAAAAAGGTTAAAGAATATTTAAAAGAAGGTTATCAAGTTATTATTTTACCACTTTCAAAAGAGATATCAGGAACATATTCTGCTTTGGTAAGTATGATGGAAGAGTATGAAAATGTTAGAGTCATTGATACACTAACAACGATTTGTGGTTTACGTTTTTTAGTAAATGAAGCTCTTAAGCTAGAAGTTGATAATTTAGATGAATTGGAAATAAAACTTTGCAATTTACAAAAAAGAATTAGAATTATAGCAGGTATTGATACTTTAGAATATTTGTATAAAGGTGGAAGACTTACCAAAACAGCATCTTTGGTAGGTAATGTTATTGGGCTAAAGCCACTTATAAGTGTAATTGATGGTAAAGTAGTTGTTTTGGCAAAGCGTAGAGGTAGAAAACATGCGATGCAGTATGTTCTTGATAAATTTCAAACTAGCAATATTGATTATAATTATCCAATATATGGGATATATTCAATGAATAAAATGAATTGTCAAGAACTATATAATGCGCTTACAGATGAAAAATTACGAAGAGCGGTTCAAAATTATGAGAATATCGCTCCTGTTATTGGTTGTCATGTTGGACCTGGTGCATATGGTTTTGTTTTTATCGATAAAGAATAGCGTAATTATGAAATCCCATATATTATTTCTGTTTTTGTCCATAGGGACACTTTCTGACAGGTGGGTATTCGGCTAATAGCAAAGGCGAACAGCTTTCGCCGTCCGCCTTTGCTATACTGTTTTGTGCGTTGTTTTATGCTGATTCTGAGATTGTTTCCGTGCATTGAGGCGGTTTTTCTTCGCTTTCCGCTTCCTGATCCCATTCTCCGATATCACGGTAGACGATTCGGATTTTTTGAGTGGAATGCCTTGAGTATTTTTCGGTACGCTCGCCTATCTCAATTCTTGCAATAAACAATCTTACGATTTCGGGTGTCAGCACATCAATGCTCTTGTACTTTTTGGCTTTTTCAATGAAGGCATTGACATTGTCGGCAGAGGACTTCAGCTTACTGAGCCTTTCTTCCTTCTGCGGTATTGCTTCATCCAATCCATTCTGCTCGGCATTATAATCGCCGGAGAGTAGTCGGAACTGCTCGTTGGTGATTCGTCCAAGCACATTGTCCTCGTACAGGCGTTTGAATAATGTTGTCAGCTCATCACGGCGTTTACGCATAGAGTCAAGCTCTCGTTGAAGGGCGGTTATCTCTCGGCGCAGTTCCACGCTGTTTTTGCGGTTGATATACTCCGCAAACTGCCGTTCCTTCATTCTCGCTATATGCGTTACTCTCCACAAGTCATCCAGTATAATTTCATACAGTTCATCCTCACGGATATGGTGAGGCGAGCATTCCGCTTTGCCACGCTTTCCGTAGGTATAGCATTTGAAATTATAACTGGATTTTTTCATTGTGCTTGCTCTATGCAAAACCATTGATCTTCCGCAATCGGCATAGAAGGTGATTCCCGAAAATATATTCGGTTCTTCCATCTGCTTCGGCGCTCTCTTTTTCTGCTTGCGCAGATCCTGAACGATATCCCATTGCTCTCTTGTTATCAACGCAGGGTGCGTATTTTCTACGATGATTTTTGTTTTCTGTCTGTTGCTGATTTGCTTCTTCTGCAATCATCTATAAATGTTAAAATAAAAGTACCCAATTGTGTTCATGTAAGAATCCCCAATTC
>ERZ1643251.115-NODE-115-length-143138-cov-79.131218_pt1 | contig 143138 bp, 124 predicted proteins | sample MGYA00579261_ERZ1643251 | MGnify/ENA primary metagenome ERZ1643251 (study PRJEB29033, sample SAMEA4952267) | chicken gut metagenome | biome: Broiler Chicken; feature: Gastrointestinal Tract; material: Caecum | place: Ireland | collected 2018 | study: Broiler... | reverse complement strand
GCCGAAACGCAATACGGCGTGCGGCCCGACGCCCGGGGCCTCGGGAGAACCGACACCGGAAGGCATACCGGCCGGAGGCATTCAGCACGATACGTGAAACGGTGCACGGGACGCGGGCGAACGAACGGCGGCAAGGCATACCGAACGGAGGAATTCAGCACGATACGTGAGACGGTGCACGGGACGCAGACGAACGAACGGCGGCAAGGCATACCGGACGGAGGAATTCGGGCCGAAACGCAATACGGCGTGCGGCCCGACGCCCGGGGCCTCGGGAGAACCGACAGCGGAAGGCATACCGAACGGAGGTATTCGGACCGAAACGCAATACGGCGTGCGGCCCGGCATCCGGGGGTTCGGGAGACCTGACGGCGCAAGATGCCCGTCGTTGTCGATAAACCTCGGATACCGGGGAGGGGAGCGTGAAAGACGGGCAAACTCAAAACAAGAGGTTGTCCGACAAGTCCGATTCTTACGATTTCACCCCCGTCAGAACAATCTCTGACAGGGGTGATTTTCATTATTGGAGACTTGTCGGACAACCTCTTCCGATTCGCACGGCTTTCGGGTCGGACAGCTCCGCCGCCGGACGGAACAGCCCGTTCGGACAATCCCTCCTGCCGCCTCTCCCGAACGATTCGGCTACTTCATCTCCACGAGCGGCCGGCCCGTCATCTCCGAAGGCTGCGGAAGCCCCATCAGTTTCAGCACCGTGGGCGCCACATCGGCCAGAATGCCGTTGCGGACGCTCCTCACGCGATCCGAGACCACGACGATGGGCACCGGATTGAGCGAATGCGCCGTATTGGGCGTACCGTCCGGATTGAGCGCATTGTCGGCATTGCCGTGGTCGGCGATCATCACCACCTCGTAGCCGTTGCGTTTCGCCGCCTCGACCACCTCGGCCACGCATGCGTCCACGGCCTTCACGGCCTGCCGGATCGCTTCGTACACGCCCGTATGGCCCACCATGTCGCCGTTGGCGAAGTTCAGACAGATGAAATCGAACTTCCGACCGCCGAGCGCTTCGACGAGCTTGTCCTTCACCTCATAGGCGCTCATCTCGGGCTGCAAGTCGTAGGTGGCCACCTTGGGCGACGGCACGAGGATACGCTCCTCGCCCGCGAATTTCTCCTCGCGCCCGCCGTTGAGGAAGAACGTTACGTGGGCATATTTTTCGGTCTCGGCGATGCGGAGCTGCGAAAGCCCCTGTTTCGAGACCCACTCGCCGATGGTATCGGGCACGTTCTCCTTGTCGAAGAGGATGTGCAGCCCCGTGAACGTCGCATCGTAGGGGGTCATGCAGCAGTAGTAGAGCGGCAGCGTGTGCATCCCCTCGGCAGGCATGTCCTTCTGCGTGAGCGCGATCGTCAGCTCCTTCGCACGGTCGTTGCGGTAGTTGAAAAAGATCACCACGTCGTTCGGACGGATCTGCCCGACGGGCCGTCCGTTCTCGTCGATGCGCACATAGGGTTTGATGAACTCGTCCGTTACCCCTTCGTCGTAGGATTTCTGGACCGCTTCGGCCATGTCCGACGAATGCTCGCCGATGCCGCCGACCAGTGCGTCGTAGGCGATCTTCACGCGCTCCCAGCGCTTGTCGCGGTCCATGGCGTAGTAGCGGCCCACGACCGTGGCGATCCGGCCGGTCGTCGCCGCCAGATGCTTCTCCAGCCGCTCGATGAACCCCTTGCCGCTGCGGGGGTCGGTGTCGCGGCCGTCCATGAAGCAGTGGACGAAGGTGTTTTCGATCCCGTATCCGGCTGCGATGTCGCACAGCGTGAAGAGGTGGTCGAGCGACGAATGCACGCCACCGTCCGACACGAGCCCCATGAAATGCACGTTCACGCCCCGCTGCTTCGCATACTCGAACGCACCGACGATCTCGGGGTTCCGACGGATCGAACCGTCCTTCGCCGCGCGGTTGATCTTCACAAGGTCCTGATAGACCACGCGGCCCGCGCCGATATTGAGGTGCCCCACCTCCGAGTTGCCCATCTGGCCCTCGGGCAGGCCGACGTTCTCGCCGTCGGTGCGCAGTTCGGCATGGGGGTAGCGGGCCGTCATGGCCTCGATATAGGCGGGATGCGTCGTATAGATCGCATCCGAACGATCGTGGCGGCCGTCTCCCCAGCCGTCGAGAATCATCAGCAATACTTTGTTTGCACTCATAACCTTAACTATTTTTCAGCTTTATATCATTCTGCACCGTCGTCGCACAGCCCGGCCGGTCGTCATGCGCGCCGCCTGCGGCTTCGGTTGGCGGCTCCTCCCCGTTCTCCGCCGGCAGTCGACGGCACAGGGGTCGGTCTACGCCGGGTCGCAACTGCTGCGACGGCATCTTCGCGAAGCCCGATGCGGAGCCCGACGCAGCCGGGCTCCGCCCAGCCGGAAAACGGCCGAAAGAAATCCGACACGTTCCGCTCCCGACGGGAGCTTAGCGCCGCTTCGCAGCAAAACCGGCGCTGCCGGCCGAAGGACAGGAACATAATTCCGATTCGAACCCTTCGCGCCGCGGCGGTCTCCGGGCGGCCTCCCCCGATCGCCCCCTGCCGGCCGAAAACCGCATGTTTTATTTCAACTTCTCCATAATCAGGTCCACCGCCCTGTCGATCGCGGCCTGCAAACCGTCGGCGTTCTTGCCGCCTGCCGTGGCGAAGAATGCCTGTCCGCCGCCGCCGCCCTGCATGAGCTTCGCCGCCTCGCGGACCACGGCGCCGGCATCGGCGCCGCGCGCCACGATCTCGTCGCCCAGCATGATCGTGAGCGAAGGTTTGCCTCCGTGGTTCGACCCCTGCACGAAGACGAGCTTCGGCGCACGCGCGCGCAAGTTGTAGGCGAGGTCCCGAATGAAATCGGGCCTGCGGTCGGTCTGCGCGGCGAGCAGCTGCACGCCATTACGCTCGGGCGTCGAAGCGATGATCTTCTCGGCCCACTCCGCGACCTGTTCCCTGCGCATGGCCTCCACCTCCTTCGAAAGAGCCTCGTTGCTCTCGATCATCTTTTTCACGGCCTGCACGACCTGCGGATTATTGAGGTATTCGCCCACATTGCGCAGCGTATCTTCGGCGGCATAGACGACCCGTTCGGCCTGAGCGCCCGTAACGGCTTCGATACGGCGCACGCCCGCCGAAACGGCGCTTTCGTTCAGAATCTTGAAAAATCCGATGGTGCCCGTGGCGCTCGTGTGCGTACCGCCGCACAGTTCGACCGACGTGCCGAAGCGCACCATGCGCACCCTGTCGCCGTACTTCTCGCCGAAGAGCATCATCGCGCCGCACCGCTCGGCCTCCTCCTTCGTCGCCTCGCGGTTCTCGACGAGCGGATAGTCGGCCCGCACGGCGCGGTTCACGAGCATCTCCACTTCGCGCAGCTCCTCGGGCGTAACTTTCCGGAAATGCGAGAAGTCGAAGCGCAGCGCCTCGGGCGTTACGAGCGAACCTTTCTGTTCGACGTGCTTGCCGAGCACCTTGCGCAGCGCCTCGTGCATCAGGTGGGTCGCCGTGTGGTTGTTGGCCGCAGCCTGCCGTTTCTCGGGATCGACCACCGCCGTGAACTCCGCTCCGGGATTCTCGGGCAGACGCTCGGCGATATGGACGATCAGTCCGTTCTCCTTCTCGGTCGCCACGATGGAAATCCGCTCGTCGGCGTTCTCTATATAGCCGATGTCGCCGATCTGACCGCCCGAATTGCCGTAGAACGGCGTGCGGTCGAAGACCAGCTGGTACGTCGTCTTGTTTTTCGAAGTAACGCGGCGGTAGCGCGCGATGCGCACCCGCTCGGTCAGCGTATCGTACCCCGTGAAAAGGCTTTCGCGGATCGGAACGAGCTCCGCCCAGTCGTCGGTATCGACCGCGGCGGCGTGGCGCGAGCGCTCCTTCTGCGCCTGCAACTCCTTCTCGAACGCCGCGAGGTCCACCTCGACGCCCTGCTCGCGGGCGATGAGCTCCGTGAGATCGATCGGAAATCCGAACGTATCGTACAGCTCGAAGGCATCCCTGCCCGAGATGAGCCGGCCGCCCTCGCGGCGCGTGCGCTCGACGACGCCGTCGAGCAGGTTGATGCCCGTGGCCAGCGTCCGCAGAAACGACGCCTCCTCCTCCTCGATCACACGTTCGATGAGCGTCTGCTGCGCCCTGAGTTCGGGGAACTGTCCGCCCATCTGCTCCACGAGCCCCGGGACGAGTTTGCAGATGAAGGGCTCGTTGAAACCTAGGTAGGTGTAGCCGTAGCGCACGGCACGGCGCAGGATGCGGCGGATCACGTAGCCCGCCTTGACGTTCGACGGCAACTGGCCGTCGGCGATCGAAAAGGCGATGGCCCGCAGGTGATCGGCGACCACGCGCATGGCTACGTCGGCCTTCCCGTCCTCGCCGTAGCGCTTGCCCGACATGGCGGCGATGCGCCCGATCGTGGGCTGAAAGACGTCGGTGTCGTAATTGGACTTCTTGCCTTGCAGGATCATGCAGAGACGTTCGAAGCCCATGCCCGTGTCGACGTTGCGCGCAGGCAGCGGTTCGAGCGAGCCGTTGGCCTTGCGGTTGAACTGCATGAAGACCAGATTCCAGATCTCGATCACGTGCGGATGGCCGGCATTGACCAGCTCGCGGCCCGGCTTCGCGGCGATCTCCGCCTCGTCGCGCAGGTCGAAATGGATCTCCGAACAGGGACCGCAGGGGCCCGTCTCGCCCATCTCCCAGAAGTTGTCGTGTTTGTTGCCGCGAAGTACGTGGTCTTCGGGCAGGTATTGCCGCCAATAGCCGTAAGCCTCCTCGTCGAACGGCACGCCGTCCTCCTCGGAGCCTTCGTACACCGTGGCGTACATCCGTTCGGCGGGCAGTCCGTAGACACCGTGCAGCAGCTCCCACGCCCACTGGATCGCCTCCTTCTTGAAGTAATCGCCGTAGGACCAGTTGCCGAGCATTTCGAACATGGTGTGGTGATACGTGTCGTGGCCCACCTCTTCGAGGTCGTTGTGCTTGCCCGAGACGCGCAGACACTTCTGCGTGTCGGCCGCACGGGGGTATTTGCGCGGAGCGTTGCCGAGGAAAATATCCTTGAATTGATTCATGCCCGCATTGGTGAACATCAAGGTGGGGTCGTTCTTCACCACCATCGGGGCCGAAGGCACGATCGTGTGCTGCCGGCTCTCGAAAAAGTCGAGGAAAGCCTGACGGATTTTGTTCGATTCCATGTATACTGTTTTATCTATTCCCAACGTTATCCGATACGGGTTGCAAAATTACATAATTTAAGCTAATTTTGCATCCATAGCCGGAGAAATTTCAGGGAATGACGCAAAAAGAGGGAACATTCGACGCACTCACGCACGAAGCGCAAACGCTGACGCAGGAGGTCGTAACGGAGGTGGCGAAGGTCTCGTTCCGGCTGAAGACCTACCGCCTGCTGCGCAAGATCCTGCTGGGCTTCATCTTCGTATCGGTCGCCAACGTGCTCTTCTCCTATTTCTTCTATACGCCCAAGATGTACCGCATCATCCGTTCGAACCGCGACATGGTCCTCAAATACCGTATTTTACAGGACCGCGTCCGTGCGGCGCAGAGCAAGGTGGAGGAGATCGCCCACCGCGACGAGAACGTCTACCGCTCGCTCTTCTCGGCCGACCCGCCGGGCGGCGCAGGCTTCGACTCCTATCCCGATTCGAAATACGCCGCGCTGGCCGACGACACCTATGCGCCGCTGATGATCGGAACGTGGAAACAGCTCGACGCGCTGGCCCGCGGCATCTACCGCGAGTCGGTCTCGTTCGACGAATTGCAAGCGCTGGCCTTCAACAAGGAGCGGATGTCGGCGGCCATTCCGGCCATCTGGCCCATCGACCGCTCGAAGCTCCACAACAACCACATCGGCGCTTTCAACCCGCGGCGCCTGCACCCCATCCTGCACCGCATCGCGCCCCACAACGGCGTGGATTTCGGCTGCGACCGCGGAACGCCCGTCTATGCTACGGGCGACGCCGTGGTGGAGATCGCCGCCGCCACGGGCGAGAACGGCGGCTTCGGCCGTCAAATCCTGCTCGACCACGAATTCGGCTACAAGACCCGCTACGCCCACCTGAACAAGGTGCTGGTCAAAGTCGGCGACCGCGTGGTGCGCGGCCAGAAGATCGGCGAAGCGGGCAGCACGGGACGTTCGACGGCTCCGCACCTCCATTACGAGGTGATCCACAAGGGTACGCCCGTCAACCCGGTCAACTACTTCAACCGCAACATGACGGCCGAAGAGTACGACCGCCTGATGGAGGAGATGCGCGACACGAACTTCGAAATGTAACCGCACGATGGCAGGAAAAAAGGACTTGGAGCGGCTCCGCCGCAAACGCCGGCGCAAGCAGATCGTCGTCCGCACGACGGTGGGCGCCTTCGTCTGGACGGGCGCCGCGGTGCTCTACTACATCGCCTTCTCGCTCTTCTTCGACACGCCCGTGGAGTACAAGCTCCGCCACTCGACCGACCGTCTGCGCAGCGAATACGAAACGCTCACGGCGCGTTACGACTCCCTGCAAACGGTGCTCGCCAATGTCGTGGAACGCGACCGCAGCGTCTTCCGCACCCTCTTCGAATCCGACCCCTACGATTTCGACTCGGAGTACGAGCGCAAACGCTCGGAGCGCTACGAAGAGATGCTCGGCAAACCCTTCCGGAAGCTCCGCAGCGAGTTCCGCGACCGGCTTTCGGCGGCCGAAGGGCGTCTGGCCGCACTGAACGGCACCTACCTCACGCTGCAGGCGGCCGTCGACTCGGCGGGCGACGCCCGCAACAACATCCCCTCGATCCAGCCCGTCATCAACAAACAGCTGACGCTGCTCACGGCCTCCTACGGCATGCGCATCCACCCCTTCTACAAGACCCTCCAGCCGCATCAGGGCGTGGACTACACCCTGCCCGAAGGGTCGCGCGTCTTCGCCACGGCCGACGGCGTGGTGAAGGACGTGGCGCAGCGCAACTCGACGTCGGGCCGCACCGTGGTGATCGACCACGGCAACGGCTACGAGACGACCTACGCCCACCTGAGCAAAGTCAATGTCGTGCGCGGACAGCGCGTGCGGCGGGGCGACATCATCGCCCTCTCGGGCAACACGGGTCTCTCGCTCGCGCCGCACCTCCACTACGAGGTGCGCCACAACGGGATGCGGGTCGATCCGATCCACTACTTCTTCATGGAACTGTCGCCCGCCGACTACCAGCGCATGATCCGCATCGCGCAGTCGGGGATGCAGTCGTTCGACTGATCCGACCATGCGCAAAGACCGAAACAGAGCCTTCGCGGCAGACGAAGCGGGCGGCGGTGCGAACCGAAGCGATGCGTCCGCAGCCCGTCATGCGAAGACGACCGGCCGGATCTGCGCACCGCACGCGGAAAACACGGCTGCCGGCACCTCCCCGACCGCCGCTTCCGGCGACACGCAAGCGCCGGCCGGAAGTACGGGACACGCCCCGGCTCTTTCGGATGCGGCGAAAGGCCCGTTACGCGCAACGGGTCCGGACGATGCGTCCGGCCCCCCGGGCGAAAACGGGTTTCGGACAACGAGGGCCGGCGCTGCTCCGGATGCGGCGGTTCCGGCGGCGGCATCGGCCCCGTCGGTCGGTGCGATCCGCCGCCCGGCGGCGGAGGGGCCGCTTTTCATACTTCCCGACGGCAGCGTCTCGCACGCGATTCCGCTCGACCGGGCAGACATGCAACGGCTGCGCCTCGTGCTGCTCGACTTCGACGGTACGCTGGCCGACACGCGCGAGGCCAACTACCGCGCCTATGCCCGCACGCTGGCCGAGGCGGGCGTCAAACTGACGCGCGAAGCCTATCTGAGCACCTACTTCGGGATGCGGAGCCGCGAATTTCTGGAACGGATCGGGTTCGGCGATCCCGCTGTGCGCGAACGGCTGCGGCTGCGCAAAATCGCGCTTTACCCCTCCTGTTTCGACACGCTGCGGCTCAACCGTCCGCTGTGGGCGTTCGCGCAGGCGTTCCGCGCCGCAGGCGGACGAGTGTGGATCGTCTCGACGGGCAGCCGCGACAACATCCGGAACGCCATGCGTCATCTGGGAATCGCCGGCGGCATCGATGGCATGCTCACGGGCGAAGACGTCGCCCGCAGCAAACCCGCGCCCGACTCCTTTCTGCGGGCTATGGCCGCCGAAGGGGCCGCACCGCACGAGACGCTGATTTTCGAAGACTCGGCCGTGGGGCTCGAAGCCGCCCGCAGAAGCGGTGCGCCCTGCATCGCCGTGAAATTCTGAGGCCCTCAGGCCGCCTGTCCCCTCCCGAAAATACGTTGCCTACGTCCGAAACGTCCCGTCCGGGCAGCGGCTCTCCGGGCTCTCGTTCCGGCCCGCCAACCGCATGCACGGCAGCCGAACACCGGCGACGCAAGCGGAAGAGATTCGCTCCGGAAACGACGGCCGGACGCAGTGTCCCGTGCGGTCAGGCATTCTGCGCACGCACCGCAACGTCCCGCCTCCCCGGTCCGCATCCCTTCGTCCCGTTTCGACAAGCGCCATGCACGGCAATCGAATACGATAAGCCGCCCGTCCCCGCACAAGCGCGACAAGACGCAGGCATTCGTCAGCGTGCATTCATGCGAAGATCGGGAAAAAGCCGTGTCGGAATACGGGCACAAGAGCCCTTTACCCGAACAGCGTGCAGCACGGCGGACAAAGCACGCAGGGCTCGCAGCCGAACCGCGGCCGGATATGTACGGAGCTGCGCTCCGCGCCTCGAAACTGCGCCGTTTTCAGCCGAACCGACGCAACGGACCGCCCGTTCCGCGAACCGCTGCCGCAAACAGACGGATCTTCCCGAAAAACCGCAACTCCCGGATCGCAACCGTTATACACGAAGCACCCGGTCATACCCCGGCCTGTTTCCGCCCGACCGCAGGCCCCGGATCGGCAAAAGGAACGACCGGGCCGAGGCCGGGAGCACGAAACGGGCGGCAAAGAGCGAGGAGGGACCAAGCGGAAAAACAAGGCAGAGAGCACCCGGCCGAGGGAACAGAGCAAGAAAGGACAAAGCATAAAGACGAGACGGGAAGCGCAAAGCGACAAAAGACAAAGCGAAAAACGGGGATGACGCTCACGGATACCGCCGCCGTTCGACCGTTCATGCAAACACGGCGTCCCCGACTGCACGTACCCGGGAAAGGAGGAAATTACCGAGAAAATAATGATATTGGATGTCCCGCCGCGGCAGTGCCCCGCCCTGCGCATCCGTCGATTTTCGGTCCGAGCCTCCGATCCCCCCCCCTGCGGCTCCCTTCCTTGCGCCTCCTGCGCATCCACTTTGCGAATCCCGCTGCAAACGGCCTAAAACGGCCCTCGATGTACGAACGCTCCGTTTTACGGCTATTCGGAAACAGCCGGCTCAATGCACGTCTGAAATCCGAAAGGCTCCGACGCTCCCGATCGTCCGGCCGGAATCGCGGCGGCTGCCCCAGAGGGGATTCGAACGGCTCCCGAGCAGCGGCGGAAGCTCGGCGGACACCCCCGCACCGGACGCGGTTCGAACGGAGTATGACGGATTTCCGTCGTGCTGAAGATTCGGGATTCTCAGACGGATTGCAGGCTATTTCCGAAACTCCTTCAAAGCCTCTTTCGACCGTTGTCGCATTTTCGGTCCGAGCCTCCCCGTTCGGGCAGGGTCTCATGCCCGAATCACGTTCGAACGGAATCGCCTATCGTCCGCAATTCCCCGAATCAGGGGAACCATGCCGCAGCTTACTGACAAACAAGCGATCCTTCTATCCCAACCCTCTGCCTGACTTCGGCCCCCTCCATCCCAAAGCATGGAAAATCGCGGAAAAAACCGGGAGTACGCACCGGCTATCCGGTTGCGACGACGCTCCGAACCGCAAACGGGACCGCATCCCGCACGCCCATTACCGTCGGCATATCTCCCGGAAATCGCAGTAGCGGCAGGAGTCCGCATCCTCGCACTGGCGGAACGGAATCGTCGGATCGTAGAGTTCGGCCAGCGTGCGCCGCACCTCCTCCTCGAATGCGGCGCCGAACGACGCATAGCGAGCCCCGACGCCTCCCGTGCGGTCCACGGGCCGGGGATCGTACTCCTCGCGGTGCATCTCGCGCACATAGTAGAGCGCCGGCTCCACGTCGCGCCCCTCCGTGCGGCGGAGCATCATCGCATAGAGCATCGTTTGCAGAATATTCGGAAGACGCTGCCGGCCCTTGCCGCGAAACAGGGCCTCCACGCCGTCGAAGTCGAGATGAGGCGTTCCGGTCTTGTAGTCCACCACGCGCAGCGCCCCGTCGTCGAGCGAGTCGATGCGGTCGGCACGGCCTGCGAAACGCAGGATCAGCGTCCCGCCCGCCGCTTCGAACGGAAACTCGTAGGCGACCTCCTCCTCCAGTCCGCGCACGGCGAATGCATCGTGCGCCGTATCGTAACGGACAACGCCTCCGCGCAGGTATTTCGCAATAATATCCTTCACGATCAGCAGATTGCCCGTATAATCCGCCTCGGTCGCCTCGGCGTCGTGCAGGCAGTTGCGATCGATCGAACTGCACACGGCACGCTCCACCTCGCCCGCCCCGACCATCGCCCGCAGCGTCCCGGCGGGATGCTGTTCGCCCCGCACCCGCTCGTAGAGCTGCTGGGCCGCATCGTGCAGGATCGTGCCGAAAAGCGGATTATCCACCTCTTCGGTCAGCTCCTCCTCGGGTTTGATGCGCGCCACGGAGTAGAAATAAAACTTCAGCGGACAGGTTACGTAACGCGAAAAGGCGGTCGGCGAGAGCGCCGGCACGTATCCGGCAGAAGTTCCGGCCCCCGCCTCCCGCTGCACGGAAGCACCTCCCGAGAAGCTGCCGGGCCGAGAATCACGCACGGCGCCCTCCTCCGCGGCCGGCTCCGGCGAAGCGTCGGGTCCGTCAATAGCAGCACCCGCCGATGCGACCGGCGCGCCATCCTCCGAGCGCATCCCCGCCCGCCCGACCAGAAATCGTTCGAGATGCCGCATCACGGCGGCATCCTTCGGGATCTCGATCGGCTCGGCGGGCGCGAGGTTCACATCGACCCCGACCTCCAGCTTGCGGAGCGGGAAACCGCTCTCGTAATCGAGCTGACAGATATAGCGGCTCGGCTCGCCCGTCGACTTGTCGTCGGCACGCGAGCAGTAGATCATCCGCACGTCGCCGGCCCGCTGGAGCAGACGGTAGAAATAGTAGGCATAGACCCCCTCGTGGTGTTCGGGCGTAGGCAGTCCGTAGGCCATGCGCAGGTTGTAGGGGATGAACGAGGATTGCGTCAGCAGGTTGCCCGGGAAGTTGTCGTCGTTCATCGAGAGGATGATGACGTGTTCGAAATCGAGGTTGCGGGTCTCCAGAATACCCATCACCTGCAACCCTTCGAGCGGCTCGCCCTCGAAGGGGATGCGGAGCTGGCGGAGCGTGCGGCGCACGAGCGAGACATAGACCTCGTCGGGGATATCCATCCCGCACGCTTCGAGCGAGTTGCCGATCTTGGCGACGTGCTCGGCGATGACCGCGAGGAACTCCACGCGGCGGCGGGCGTCGTCGCCCTCGTAGCGCAGGCGTGCGGCGGCCGACAACACCCCGGACAGATAGCGCGACATTCCGCGCCACCCGTCGGCGGCCGAGAAGACGAGCCGCAGCAGTTCGCCGCGGCCGAGGCTCCCGGCCTCCACGGTGAGCCGGCGGTGCTCGACGATCTCCGCCTGCAGCGCAGCGACCGCATCCGGAGCGGAGGCGGCGACGTAGGGGTGAGACAGCAGGCCCGTAACATCCGCATGGTAGAAGTGCGTCCGGCCTCCTTTCGTCCGGCGGTGGCGCTGCAAGTCGAGCAACCGCTCGACGAAAGTCGAGGCCAACGTCTGCCGCAGGGGGTAGCCCATCGTTACGTTCGCCTCGCCCGCCTCGGGCGGAAGCGCATAGAGCAGCGGCATCAGCAGGTTTTCGTCGGTGAGCACGACGGCCGTCTCCTTGCCCAGCGGGCGGCCGCCGTTCTGCGCGGCCAGCTCGCGGAGGATGCGGGCCGCGTATTTGCACTGCACGGCGTCGGACGAAGCGGCCACGGCCTCGATCCGCTTCGGGCGGCGCATGCAGTCGTGCGACAGATCGCTGCGGGGCGGAAAACGCCGCAGATTCTCACGCACGAAAAGGCCCGCCTCCTGCCGCAGGTCGGAGACGTAGTAGTCGTCGTAATCCCAATAGAAATCGGTCTCGGCCCGCGTCGCAAGAAATCCGAACAACCGCTTTTCGCACTCGGAGAGGGCGTTGAATCCCGCCACGACATAGCGGCCGCCGCCCCCGGGGAGTGCGGCGCGGCCCGCTGCGATCCGCTCGGCCGCCTCGCGCTGGATCATGCCCGTATAGGCGATGCCGAGTTCGGCGAGCCGGGCCTTGTAGCGGCGGTAGACCTCCGCGAGCGTCCGCCAAACCGCCAGAAAACGGCGCTTCTCCTCCGAAAGATCGCCCTCGCCCGCCAGACTCGCCCAAAACGAACGCAGAATGCCGAGCTGGGCGGGGGTAAGGTAGGAGACGTCGGCCTCCAGTTCCTTGAGGTCGGAGATGTTGCGGAACAGCCGGCCGGCGTCGATCATGTATTTGTCGATCGTATCGAAGTCGTTGAGCAGCAGATCGCCCCACGCATAGAAACGGTCGAAGGGCTCGGTGTGGAACTCGGAATAGATCCGGTAGAGCTCGGTGATGAGGCGGATGCGGTCGCCGGAGCGCAGGCCCGAAATTTCGGTCGTCAGCTCGTCGACCGTCTGCCAGCGGGGCTGCCAGAGCGGCTCCGCAGCGATGCGGGAGAGCGCATCGGTGAAAAAGAGGCGTGCCCGCCGCGACGGAAAGAGCACCGTCAGTTCGGATACTCCCCGACCGAAGCGGCCGTAGAGATCGGCCGCCACCTCCTCCAGAAAGCCCCGCATGGATGCCTCAGTCGAGTTCGACGACCTCGCCGCCCGTAAAGCCCGCGCCGCCGCGCAGCACGGCGGGGTCGCCCGTGTAGGAGATGCGGGCGTCGGTCGAGGTTTTCGCTTCGAGACGCTCCGTGGCGCAAACCGAGACTTCGGCGCTGTTCGAGGCTTCGGCCCGCACGGACATGGCCCTCAGCCGTGCGGCATCCACCTTACCCGTGGCGGCCGTCAGCGTCAGGTAGCGGACCTCGCCCGAGAGGATCGCCCGGCTGCGGCCCGAAAGCTCCACGGCGAGGTCCGTAACGTCGAACGTCCCGTCGAACGTCGCCCCGCCGTTCACGCCGACGTCGAGCATCGCGGCTTTGAAAGGCCCCGGGAAGGAGACCGTGGCGCCCGAGACGCGGATCCGGCGGATCGCATGGAAGCAGACTTTCACTTCGGTCGTGGTCGTGCGGCGGGCTTCGGTCTTCTCCGTAACGGTCAGCACGCCGTTCCGCACCTCGGCCTTGAATTTCGAAGTGTAGGAGCCTTTGGTGTCGTAGACGATACGGGGAGCCTCCGTCTCGGGCACCTGCACGAACGTAACGGCGAAGGGGCCGCTGAGGCTGACCTCCGAGAATTCCGTCAGCCACTCGCTCGTGCCGCCGTCCTGCGCCGAGACCGAAAGGCCCGCCAGAAGCAGCACGAAGCTCAGAATCAGTTTTTTCATATAAAATATCCGTTTGAATTCGCAGGGCTAAGATACGAAAAAATCCGCCGGCCGCACATTTATTCGCCATTTATGACTATCTTTAGTCGCTTTTAGACGACGTTTTCCGGCGGCGGGAGCCCAGAAACAGCGGAAGAGCGGCGCGAATGCCGCCGCACGGGCCCCGGCCCGGAACGGTCGCAAACCGAACCGGACAGAAGTGAGAGCCAGAATCCTCAATGCGGGTGCAGGCTCGGGCAAGACCTATCAGCTGGCGTACAAATACGTGCGCGACGTGATCGGAGAGCCCGGGCGCTATCGTCATATCCTCGCCGTAACCTTCACGAACAAGGCCACGGAGGAGATGAAGACGCGCATCCTCGAACGCATCCACGAGCTCGCCTCGGGGGCTGCGAGCCCCTATCTCGAAGCGCTGTGCCGCGAACTGTCGCTCGACGCCGGCACGGTCCGCTCGCGGGCGCAGGCCGTGCGGTCGGCCATCCTGCACGACTACTCCCACTTCACGGTCCTGACGATCGACAAATTCTTCCAGCGTATCCTCCGCGCCTTCATCCGCGAGCTGGGCATCGCCCCCGACTACAACACCGAGATCGAAACCGACGCCGTCGTGGGGCGCAGCGCCGATCTGCTGGTGGACGAGATCGCCGTCGACGCCGAGCTGCGCCGGTGGCTGATGGCCTTCGTGCAGGAGCGCATCGAGGAGGGGCGCCGCTGGGACATCCGCGAAGGGGTGCTGGCGCTGAGCGGCGAGCTGTTCAAGGAACGGAACCGTCCGGCGCTCGGCGCAGGCTGCTCCAAGGCGGAGCTGGACCGCATCGTGGCCCGTGCGACGGCCCGGATGCGGCAGTCGCAGGCCGAGATGCGGCGGATCGCCGCCGAAGCCGTCGGGCGGATCGACCGGGCGGGGCTCGGGCTCGCGGACTTTCCCTACAAGAGCTCGGGCTTCGCGGCCTACTTCTACAAGACGGCGCGGGAGGTATTCGAGCCCTACGGCGCCCGTGTTCGGGACGCCTGCACGAAGGAGAGCGCATGGGGCAAGGCCGGATCGCCCGTACAGGCCCTCCGTGCCGAGCTGCAACCCGCATTGCAGGCTTTGTGCGCCCTCTACGACCGCAACGTCCGCTTCTGGAACACGACGGCCCTGCTGCGCGAAAACTACCGCAGTTTCGCCCTGCTGGCCGACCTCTATGCCAAAGTGCAGACACTCTGCAACGAGGAGAACATGATGCTCCTCTCCGAAACCAAATACATCCTCTCGGAGTTCATCGGCCGCAACGACGCACCCTTCATCTACGAAAAGGCCGGCACGCGGTTCGATCGCTTCATGATCGACGAGTTCCAAGACACCTCGGCACGCGAGTGGGAGAACTTCCTGCCGCTGCTGCTGAACGCCATGGCACAGTCGGAGGAGACCTCCGTGCTGCTGGTGGGCGACATCAAGCAGTCGATCTACCGCTGGCGGGGCGGCGACTGGCGCATCCTGCACACGGCGGCCCGCGAAGCGCTCGGCGCCGGAGAGACGGAGGTGGTGCGACTCAAAGAGAATTACCGCAGTCTGCCCGCTGTGGTGGAGTTCAACAACCGGATCGTCGGGGGCGTCGTCGCCGCGGACAACGCGAGGCTGAACGCCGAACTGCTCGCTGCGGCCGAATCGGGCCGTCTGTCCGCGGCGGACAAGGCGGCGCTGACGGACACGCTGGCCGATGCCTACGACGGCCATACGCAGACCGCCGCGCGCCGGAGCGACCGCCCGGGCTATGTGCGCATCGCCCCGTTCGACGGAGCGCCGCCCGTGGTGGAGTGCATCCGGGAGCTGCTGGACCGCGGTTTCCGCCCCAAAGACATCCTGATCCTCGTGCGCTCGAACAGCGAAGGGGCCCGGGTGGCCGAGACGCTGCTGGCGTTCAAGCGCACGAACGACGATCCCCGTTACCGCTTCGACGTGATGACGCAGGAGGCGCTTCTCGTGGGGCGCGCTCCGGTGTGCGCCTTCGTGGCGGCGGCCTTGCGGCTGGCCGTCAAGCCCGCCGACCCGATGTCGGAAGCGGTCTACAACGGCTATCTGGGGCGCCCCTACGACACGCCGCTGCCGGAGGAGGAGCTCTCTTTCTGCCGCGAGATCCGCCTGCTGGCGCCCGAGGAGGCGTTCGAACGGATCGTGATGCGGCACCGGCTGCACGAACGCCGGTCCGAGAACGCCTATCTCCAAGCCATCCACGAGGCGATCATCCGCTTCAGCGCCCGCAAGACAGCCGACATCCCGCTCTTCCTGCGCTGGTGGGACGAGACGGGCAGCGGGCAGTCGCTGAGCGTCGAACAGAGCGAGACGACCGTGGGGATCATGACCGTACACAAGGCCAAAGGCTTGCAGAACAAAGCGGTGATCCTCCCCTACTGCTCGTGGCCGCTCGACCCCGACCCGTCGAAGCAGCCCGTCGTCTGGGGCGAGGCCCGGACCGAGGCCGCGGAGGGGCTGGGGCGCTTTCCGGTCAAATACAAACGCGGCATGGCCGACTCGCACTTCTCGGCCGAATACTACCGCGAACTGGTCTACACGAACGTGGACAACATCAACCTCCTGTACGTGGCGCTCACACGTGCCGAGGAGGAGCTTCACATCTACATCCCCAACGAAGCCCGCAACCGCAACCACGTGGGCAGCCTCGTCGCGGGCTGCATCGCGGCGGACGGCGGCGCATGCGAGCTGGACGGCATGCGGGGACGCTGCACCCCCGCCGAGGCGGGCGTCGTCTACGAATTCGGCCGGGCCGAGGGGCCGGCGCCGCAACGTACCGAAGCGCCGAAGACCGGACACCTCGTGCTGGAGGATTATGCCACGGCGCAGCCCGCACTGCGGCTGCGGCTTCCCTCGCAGCGCTACTTCGAAGAGGAGGAGACGTCTCTGCTCGCGCCGCGCAACCTCGGCATCCTGCTGCACAAAGCCTTCGAGAACGCCGCGACCGAGGCGGAGATACTCGGCGCGATCGGAGAGATGCAGGCCAACGCCCAGCTCTCGCAGGCGGAGGCCGCGGCGCTGCGCGACGCCGTAGGCCGGGCGCTCGAAGACGAGCGGGTCCGCGAGTGGTTCGGCGGCGGATGGGACGCCGTACACAACGAGCGGGAGATCGTCGTGCCCCGCGACAGCCGTCTGCGGCGCCCCGACCGCGTGATGACGCGCGGACGACGGGCCGTGGTCGTGGACTACAAGTTCGGCCGGCGCGACCCCGAGCGCTACCGCCGCCAGCTGCGCGAATACGCCGACCTGCTGCGAGGCATGGGGTACGACCGGACGGAAGGCTACTTGTGGTATGTCAAACTGGGTACGATCGAAAAAGTGGTATAGAAGAACGATGGATCATTCGCTGCTCGACATCATCCCGCGTCCGTTCCGGCGGCGCACCTGCCGGGTCTCGCTCACGATCTTCGCGCGGGCGCTGCTCAACTTCCTCGGGCTCGCACTGCTGCTGCCCGTGCTGGTGCTGATCCTCGACACGGAAAGCATCCGCACCAACCGCTATCTGGCCGCAGCCTACGAGTGGGGCGGCTTCGCGGACCAGCGGTCGTTCGCGCTGGCCGTGTGCGGCACGGTGGTGGCCGTCGTGGTCCTCAAGTCGCTGCTCGGACTGGCTCTCTACAAAGCCGAACGCAACTACATCTACGACCTCTACGCCTACATGTCGCACCGTCTCTACGTGGAGTACCGCAACCGCGGCCTCACGTTCATCAAGGGCTCCAACTCGGCCGTACTGGCCCGCAACGTCAACGTCGTCTGCCTCACCTTCGTAACGGGCATTCTCATGCCGCTGGCCACGATCGCCAGCGAGGCGACGCTCTTCCTGCTGCTCTTCAGCGGGCTGGCCCTCTACAACGCCGCGGCCGCGGGGCTGATCCTCGTGATCTTCCTGCCCGCAGCATGGAGCTACTATGCGCTCGTCCGCAACCGGCTCGACCGCTACGGCGAGATCGAGAACCGCGCCCACCGCGAGAAAGCCCGCACGGTGATCGAGACCTTTCGCGGCTATCCCGACATCGAGATCAACAACGCCTTTCCGCAGATGCTCCGCAGCTTCGACCGCGCGATGGACGACGTGGTGCGCACCCGGTCGAAGCAGGCGACCATCGGGCTACTGCCCCAGATGTTCACCGAGGTGGGGCTGTGCGCGGGCATGGCGGTGCTCGTCGTGGCGAGCCTCGGGTCCGAGGGCGGACAGATGCGGCTGCTGTTCGGCGTCTTCGCCGTGGCCGCCCTCCGACTGATGCCCTCCGTGCGCAACGTGATGTCGGCGTGGACATCGCTCAAATACAACCGCTACACGATCGACATCCTGCGCGAGGCCGACCTCGAACACGCCGACCCGACGGTCGACGCCGACACGGCGCGGATGCCGCTGCGCCGCGAAATCGCCGTGCGCCGCCTCTCGTTCCGCTTCGAAGACGCGGCGGAAGAGACCCTGCACGACTTCTCGCTCACGATCCGCAAGGGCGAACGCATCGGGATCCGCGGCGCATCGGGCGCCGGCAAAACGACCCTTTTCAACCTGCTGCTGGGATTCTACGCCCCCACATCGGGCCAGATCGCCGTCGACGGCGAGCCCCTCACGGCCGCCAACCGCCGCCGCTGGCAGAACACCGTCGGCTATGTCTCGCAGAGCGTCTTCATCGCCGACAGCACGTTTCTGGCCAACGTAGCGCTGGGATGTCCCGAAGCGGAGATCGACCGCGAGCGGGCCGCACGGGCGCTCGAAGCCGCCCGCCTCAAGGAGTTCGTCGACGGGCTGCCCCGCGGCATGGATACGCCGATCGGCGAATGCGGCTGCCGCCTCTCGGGCGGTCAGCGCCAGCGCATAGGCATCGCACGGGCGCTCTACAAGCAGGCCGACGTGCTCTTCTTCGACGAAGCCACCTCGTCGCTCGACAGCCGCACCGAGGAGGAGGTGAACCGCTCGATCGCCGAACTGTCGGACGAAAACAAGGAACTGACCATCATCGTGATCGCGCACCGCGACAGTTCGCTGGACTACTGCGACCGCGTCATCACGATAGGAACATAACGACTTACGCACACCTATGGATTACATCATCGCAGGCCACAGAATACGCCTCACGGGAGAAGGCTCCGGCAACGCCTTCGCAAAGGCGCTACGCCCTTTCCGCGTGCCGGAAAACGAGACCGGAGAGCCCGTGCTCACGCTGCTGACGGGCTGTCCGCTCGATTTGCAGGAGTACGATTACCGCGAACTCGACGCATTCGCATTCGACGATGCCGATGCCGACTGCCACTTCGGACGCTACGACGGCGGCTACCTCTTCTACATGACGCCGCGCGCAGGCGGCGCGCCGACCCTTTACGAGTTTCCCGACGGACGATCGGTCGTGCGGAGCAACGTCGGACACGACGTCTCCATGTACCGCTTCGGGCTGTGGATGATGTACGGTCTGGCCGTAACGCCTCTGCAACGGATCGCCATCCACTCGTCGGTGATCCGCTGCGGCGACGGCGCCGTACTGTTCCTCGGCGAGTCGGGCACCGGCAAAAGCACCCATACCCGCCTGTGGCGCGAACACATCGCCGGTGCCGAACTGCTCAACGACGACAGCCCGATCGTCGGCATCGAGGAGGGTCTGCCGACCGTCTACGGATCGCCGTGGAGCGGCAAGACTCCCTGCTACAAGAACGAGAGCTACCCCATTCGCGCGATCGTGCGGCTCAGTCAGGCTCCGCACAACCGGATCTACCGGCTGCCGACGCTGGGTGCCATCGGGGCATTGCTGCCGTCGTGCCCGCCGGCCTTCGCCTACGACGCGGCGTTGCAAGACCGCATCTGCGCGACGCTCTCCGCGGTGATCGCCCGCGTGCCGGTCTACCACCTCGAATGTCTGCCCGACGAGGCGGCGGCACGGCTCTCGTATCGGACCGTATTCGAAGGGGGGGGGATGTAACCATGCAACTTTCCAACCGACTCTTTTTCGCGCAGGTCGAGGAGGTGCTCGCCTCGGGCAGCGAAGTGCAGCTCCGCGTCAAAGGCTCCAGCATGCGGCCTCTGCTGCGCAACGAACGCGATGTCGTGGTGCTCGCACCCCGCCGGCCCGGTCAGCCGCTCCGGTGCGGGGAGATCGTGCTGTTCCGCTACCGCGGGCGGCATATCCTCCATCGCATCGTGCGGATCGACGGCGAACGGTTGACCCTCGCGGGCGACGGCAACTACCGCCAGACGGAACATTGCACGACCGGCGATGTCGCGGCCGTCGCATGCCGCATCATACGCAGCAACGGACGCGAAATAGGTTGCCGTTCGCTCGAATGGCGGCTTCTGTCCCGCCTGTGGCTCCTGTGGCCGCCGCTCGTGCGGCGCTATGCGCTGGGACTGCTCTTCCGGCTCGGATGGAACTGACGACACGACCCCGGAGCATCTTCAATCGCAACGCGGGGAGGATGCCGCGAAGAGACGCGCCACAGGACGTACGACACGACGGGTTGCGCCTACACAACGACGAAAGAGGAACGGCCGTACGGGAAAAATGCGACAGCGCAGGAGTTCTCGTCTGCAAACGGAAAAGCCGACGCCGCACGACCGACGCCCCGCGACAGACACGGAACTGCGGCGCATCGGTTAGGGAGCGGTTCTGTCCTCGCAGCTACAGAGAGAAAGGAAACCCCGCGACAAGCACGTAACTGCGGCGGAACATGGATTCAGAGATGGTTCGCGGCGGCGCAGCCCCGCAGGGTTTCGCACCGCATGCGCCGCTGTGCGGAAGCATCTTCATATGGAATCATCCGAATACCCACTCACCGTCCTATGACCGAAACCGGCCGCTTAAACGACCGACTGGCGGCCCGCACGGCCGCAGGACAGCTGTTCATCCTTCCTCAAAAACGCTTCTACTGCAAAAAGGCCGGATCGCGCCGGCAAGTTCTCCCTCGTTCGCAAAGGGTGCTTGCGTCCCTTTGCCTGCAAAGAAGGGAGATGACTTTCCGGATTCTTCTCCGAGGGAGATCTTCGCCGCCTCGTTCGAGAGCCCGTACGAACGGCAACCGAGCATTTTTATTCGAAAACGTCGATCCGGCGGAGGTGCGGCTATAAAAAAGACGAATCTTACGCCCCGTCGAACGGTCGCCATCGCAGCGGAAAGCATGCGAAGAAAAACCCATAGAGCGGTTCCGCGATCATCGACGGCCGGTTTCTGTCCCGCATCGGCCCCCGACGATGCTACGAAGAGCAGTCGGAAGAGTATCCCGGCCTCACACGGGGAGTTCCGCACCCCCACATCCTACCCCGGCATTCCCGGTCGTCTCATTATCCCGAATCAGAGACAGACGCCGCTCTCGTCCGTACCCCTGCTGCCGACGGCCCCATCGTCCGGCTTTTCCTCACCGGTATCCCGATTCATCATATTCGTTATCGTTTCTTTTCGCCGAAACGACGATATTCGCACCGCACGAACAAAAACGAATGATAAAGAAATTTTATCCTCCATCGAAACCCGGCCGCAGCACTCCTCTTATCCGCATGTCCGGCGACAGAATTGCACCTCGCCGAACACGGCAACGACCGCAGCACATGACACGACGGGCCGCATTCCATATTCTGACGAATCTTGCGTTTCTCGCAGCCGCCGCACTCCACGTGGCGAAGCATCGTAACCCATATCTCGGAATCGTACAAAAAGGAACGGGCGGAAAAAGCAAAGTTCCGGCGGCGTTATCGGTTCTGTTCCTTCCGGCAACCGCTACGAGCCTCGCTTCGCCCGGGATCGACGGGGCCGCATTCCGGGACGGGACAATGGCACTACCGCATCGAGCCCCTCACGATCGTACTCTCCGCCGGGCATGTATCGTGAAACGCCTTCCCGCATTGCGGTAACCGCTCTCGGAATATAGTTGCGGCCGTCGCTCCGCTATAAAGAATTCCGCCCCTGCCGTAAAATCTTGCGGCAGGGACGGAATTCTTTCATTATCGAACGGGATACGGCGGAAAGGCAGCACAGCCGTCCTCCCCCACCGCCGCACCGTATCAGTCGCCCAGTGCGAAACGCTTGTAGGCGATCACCGTAGCCTCGTTATCGGCCTTGCGGATGTACTCGGCGATCGTCTCCTTCTCGCCCACGAGCGTCTGGTTGAGCAGCGTGTTCTCCTCGAAGAATTTGCGCATCTTACCCTCGGCGATCTTCTCCAGAATAGCCTCCGGTTTGTTGGCGTTCTTAGGATCCTGCTTCATGGCCTCGACGGCGATTTTGCGTTCGTGCTCGATCACCTCGGCCGGACAATCGGCCTCCGAGATCGACACGGGCGCCATCGCCGTAGCCTGCATGGCGATCGTATGAGCCACCTCTTCGGGCACGGGCTTGTTGAAACCGAGGATCGTACCCAATTTCTTGTTGAAATGTACGTAAGCGGCGCAGAACGGAGCTTCGATACGGGCATAGTATGCCAGCTCGATCTTCTCGCCCGTCTGGCCCGACTTCTCGGTTACCATCTCCTCGACGGTGCGGCCTTCGGCATTTTTCGCAGCCAGCAGCGCATCGCGGTCGGCGGCGTCGTTCTGTACGGCGATCTCCATCATGGCCTGCACCGATGCGGCGTATTCCGCATTCTGAGCCACGAAGTCGGTCTCGCACGCAAGGCAAAGCAGATAGGCTTTCCGTCCGACGATCTTCGTCATCACGACACCCTCGGTGGCGGTGCGGTCCGCACGCTTGGCCACCACGAGCTTGCCTTTCTCGCGGATAATGTCCTGAGCACGTGCAAAATCACCTTCGGCTTCGGTGAGGGCATTCTTGCAGTCCATCATACCGGCACCGGTCATTTTGCGGAGCTTCATCACATCAGCAGCTTTGATTTCCATAGTATTCTCTCAATTTATTATTCGACTTCAAAAAGTTTTCCCCGGAACGGGAAGGGGCAGACGCCGGCGATCCGGCGTCTGCCGTTATTCCGACGGAAAACGGACTGTAAATAGGATCCGGCCCGAACTACTCGGCCTTCTGCTCGGCAGCGGGTGCCTCCTCGACGGCAGTCTCGGCAACGACCGCCTCGGCGACAGGCGCAGCCTCCGTAGCGGCTACGACCTCGGCCAAAGCAGCCTCCTCGGCGTCGATGGAAGCCTTCACGGCTTTCTTGATGCGGGGTTTACCCTCCCTGCGGGGAGCCGCGCCCTCGGCGGTTGCGGCCTCCTGAGCCTCCTTCTCCTTTTCGAGACGGCGCTCTTCGGAGCCCTCGGCGATAGCGGCACACATCGCATTCACGACCACGGCGATCGAATTCGTGGCATCGTCGTTTGCAGGAATCACGTAATCAATGTCGGTTGGATCACAACAAGTATCGACCATTGCAAAGACGGGAATGCTCAGGCGCTTGGCCTCCTTCACGGCATTGGCCTCCTTCTGCACGTCGACGACGAACAGAGCGGCCGGCAGGCGCGTAAGGTCGGCGATGGAGCCGAGGTTCTTTTCGAGCTTGGCGCGCTGACGCTCGATCTGGAGCTTCTCGCGCTTGGAGAAATTATCGAATGTGCCGTCGTTGGTCATCTTGTCGATGGTGGCCATTTTCTTGACGGCTTTGCGTATGGTGGGGAAGTTCGTCAGCATGCCGCCGGCCCAGCGCTCCGTTACATAGGGCATTCCGACGGCAGCCACCTTTTCGGCAACTACGTCTTTCGCTTGTTTCTTGGTGGCTACGAACAGCACGCGGCGACCGCTCTTGGCGATCTGCTTGAGGGCTGCTGCGGCCTCATCGATCTTGAGCACCGTTTTGTGCAGGTCGATGATATGGATGCCGTTCTTCTCCATGAAGATGTAGGGAGCCATTTTGGGGTTCCACTTACGCTTCAGGTGCCCGAAATGGGCGCCGGCCTCCAACAATGTATTAAAATCTGTACGTGACATTTCAATTCGTTCTGTTTAATTTTAATTCTCTTTTCATCAACCGTCCAAGGTAGCGCTCCGACAGGGAGCGGTCCGGACGATTTTCCGCGGCGGGGCAACCGGCAGGTAATACGATATATGAATATACAGGCAGTCTTCCCGATTTGCGAACCCTCGCCGTGCTTGCCGAAAATCCGGTCGTGCGATTAACGCTTGCTGAACTGGAACTTGCGGCGTGCTCCGGGCTGACCGGGCTTCTTACGCTCAACCTCGCGGGGATCGCGCGTCAGGAATCCGTTCTTCTTGAGCACGGGGCGGAACTCGGCGTCGATCTCGCACAGAGCGCGTGCGATACCCAGACGAGCGGCCTCGGCCTGCCCCTTGATACCGCCGCCGTCGAGGTTGATGGCGATGTCGTAGTTCTCCAGCGTGTCGGTGGCCAGCAGCGGTTGCTTCACCTGATACTGAAGAATATCGAGGGGGAAATATACGGCGAGATCCTTGCGGTTGATTGTAATCTGACCCTTGCCCGGCTTCACGAATACGCGAGCCACAGCGGCCTTACGACGACCTACGGTGTTTACAACTTCCATAACTCTTATTTAATCTCGTTCAACTTAATTGTCTTGGGGTTCTGCGCGGCATGCGGATGCTCCGCACCGGCATAGACCTTCAGATTCTTGAAGATAGCTTCGCCCAGACGGGTCTTGGGAAGCATACCTTTAACCGCTTTTTCGATCACGAACGCCGGTTTCTTCGCCAGATAGTCGGCGGGCGTAGCGAAACGCTGGCCTCCCGGGAAACCGGTGTGGCGCGTGTAGACCTTGTCGGTCATCTTGTTGCCCGTGAGCTTCACCTTGTCCGCGTTGACGACGATGACATAATCACCGCAATCGACGTGGGGCGTGTAGCAGGGCTTGTGCTTGCCTCGGAGGATCTTCGCGACCTGCGATGCAAGACGTCCCAATACCTCGTTCGTCGCGTCGATCACCACCCACTCTTTGGTCGTGGTCGCGGCGTTGGCCGAGATAGTCTTGTAGCTTAATGAATCCACTTTGTTTACGTTTAGTTTAACTTGTTTGTAATCCAATCCCCGCACTTTACGGGTGCGCAAAGGTACGAATTATTTCTCAGAACGCAATGCAACTCCCGAAAAAATAAACGGAAAGGATTTAAAAATATCACTTTATCATCGCGTTCGCCGCGTTCGGGAGCAACACCGCCGGGCCGGCCGCGCCCCCCCGATCCGGCGCATAACGCCCCCCCGCACGAACGCCGCGGCCGGGTCCGTCCATGCCGGACCGGCCGGACTGGAAAACCATTCCGGCAGCACGGCTCCCCCGCGTCGTACAACCGGCCGAAACGACCCGGTCCGAATCATCTGCGGCAGGAAACGGACGGTCCTCCGAGCTGCCGCTACGGGTTCCGCAACAGGACAAGGCGGATCCGCGGCGCATGGAATATCACCGGCATGCTGAAACGCACGGACACCGTCCGCATGACGCCCCTCGCCGAATCGCGCCTTATGCCGGGTGTCCAACGGGTGCATTTCAAGATCGTTCGCCAAAGCGCCCGCTTCAATGCGGGATGCTTGCCGCCCTTCATTTCGGACGCCGTAACCGAACCGTCGCATTCGACGACGAATCCGACGATCACTGTTTCGGACCCGGTCGCACAGGCGATCTCGGACGGATACTCCAAATGCTTCATCGGCCATTCGCGGAAGCGTCCGGCATCGCCGCCCCGAAAGGGCGGCACGATTTCATCGGAATTTACGGTCCGTGCGCAGACTGCGCTTTGCGCCCGGACCGTTTTTTCGTCCGGACATTCGGCGCCGGATACAAAACGGCAGCCGAAAGCAGCGCCCCAATCAGTGTGAGGCGAATTTTCATAGGCGCTTGGAATTTATCAAAGATAACGTTTCCCTGCACAACGGCCAAATCGCCTCGCATTTTACGCCATCGGCGGATAAAACGCAGCACCGGCACGAGAAAAGCCCTCGGGACGATCGCCTCCGGCCGTGCATCATCCGCATCGTTCCGCCGAAGCGGCGAACGCCGTGCGGTCCGCCAGTCCGAACTTCGACAGTTCCGCAGCGAACGGGCCGACCCGGCAGCTCTACAACGAACAGTCAGGTCCGGCTATGCTGCGATGAACGGACAAAACTGACGGTTCCGCAACACACGGGCCGACCCGGCAGCTTCGCGGCAAACGGCCAAGGCAGACAATCCCGCAGAGCAGGGACCGTCTACGGCATTCGGACCGAGGGGCGGAGCCGCTCCATCGCCGTCCGCCGCGACCTTCACACTCCGTTCCGTCCGGTCCGTCGGCGCGCGCACGGGCGGGCGCCCGTTCCGTCGTCCCGTCTTTCGGGATCGTATTTCTCCGAACGACGGAAGTCGTGCCCGGCGGCACCGTTTCCGCGGCATGAGCGGGCCGTCCGACCCTCGGTTCGCACCGCGCCGGACAAGCCCCATGAAAAAAAAGAGCTGTCTAACAAGTCCCGAGAATCGGAAATCACCCCTGTCGGAATTCATTCCGACAGGGGTGAAATCGTTGGAATCAGATTTGTTAGACAGTTCCACAGAGTGCGCAAGCCGCAAAGGATTTTTCCCGGCCTTATTACAGAACGCCGACTACAAATGCGCTGCGCGAAAATAATTCGACTTAAAAAAGGAGCCCGGATAACTCTTATCGCCGGACAGCCTCACGCTACGATCGTCCGCCCGGATTATCCGAGGAACGAAAGCAGAATACCCGCAGCAACGGCCGAACCGACGACACCGGCTACGTTGGGCCCCATCGCATGCATGAGCAGATAGTTGCCCGGATCTTCCTTCTGGCCTTCGATCTGCGACACACGGGCTGCCATCGGCACGGCGGAGACGCCGGCCGAGCCGATCAGCGGATTGATCTTGCTGCCCTCCTTGGAGAAGAGATTCATCAGCTTGGCGAGCAGCACGCCGCCGGCCGTACCCATGGCGAACGCGATCACACCCAACAACAGAATACCCAGCGTGCGGAAATTCAGGAACGCCTCGGCCGTCGCCGTAGCGCCGACCGTCAGTCCGAGGAAGATCACCACGATGTTCATCAGCTCGTTCTGCACCGTCTTGCTCAGACGGTCGACCACGCCGCACTCCTTCATCAGGTTGCCCAGCATGAGGCAGCCCACGAGCGGAGTTGCGCTCGGCAGCAGCAGAGCGATGATCACAGCGATCATGATCGGGAAGAGGATGCGTTCGAGCTTCGACACCGGGCGCAGCGTACGCATGCGGATGGCACGCTCCTTCTTGGAGGTGAGCGCACGCATGATCGGCGGCTGGATCACCGGCACGAGGGCCATGTAGGAGTAGGCGGCCACGGCGATCGGACCCAGCAGCTCGGGAGCGAGCATCGACGTGAGGTAGATGGCCGTAGGGCCGTCCGCACCGCCGATGATGCCGATACTGCCGGCCTCGTTGGGTGCGAAACCCAGCGCGAAGGCACCGAGGAACGTAACGAAGATACCGATCTGAGCGGCGGCCCCGAGCAGGAAACTCTTGGGGTTGGCGATCAGCGGACCGAAGTCGGTCATGGCGCCGACGCCGACGAAGATCAGACAGGGATAGATGCCGAGCTTGACGCCCAGATAGAGGTAGTCGAGCAGGCCGGCATTCGCCACGAAGATGTCCCAATGCACATGTCCGCCCTCGAAGAGCGACGTGTGGTAGAGGTTCGCATCGGGCAGGTTCGTGAGCAGCATACCGAACGCGATGGTCAGCAGCAGCAGCGGCTCGAACTTATGCTTGATGGCCAGATAGAGCAGCAGGAACGCCACGCAGATCATCGCCACATTGCCCCACCCCATCGAGGCGAAGAGACCGGCGATGCCCGTCGAGCCGGCGAAATCCCGCAGGCTGTCCCAGACGAAACCGGAACCGGAATTCAGCAGTGTCCACATAGCGCTACTCGATCACGATTAAGTTATCGCCCTCCATGACCGTCGCGCCCTGCTGCACGAAGATCTGTTTCACCACGCCGGCGCGGTCCGCGTCGATGTTGTTCTCCATCTTCATGGCTTCGAGCACCACGAGCGTCTGGCCGGTCGACACCCGATCGCCGACGGCGACCTTGATCGAAAGCACCGTACCCGGCAGCGGGCACTTGACCGCATAGCCCGACGAGGGGGCCGCAGCCGCGATGCGCGGCGAAGGAGCGGCGCCCGAAGGGGTAATCATGGCGCTGTTCGCCGTTTTGGGCGCAGGAGCCACCTGCGGCTTCGAGACGGCGGTCTTCGCCCCCTCGATCTCTACTTCATAGGGTGTGCCGTTGACGATCACGCGCGCCAGAGCCGAATTCTCGTTCACGTCGTCGATCTGCACATCGTAGTTATGTCCGTTGATTTTCAGTGAGTAATCTTTCATGTTCTTAAAATCTATTTTCTGTCAGGCATCTGGGTTAAACCGTGAATCTTCGAGTTCCACGGCGAGTAAGCGCGTTTGATGCTCATGATCGTCAGCACTTCCGACTCTCTGTCGTGCAGATCGCCGCGATACATCTTGAGCGCCGTGGCGATGGCGGCGATCTCCTCCTCGTGGAGCTGCGTCTGAGCCTTCGTAGCCGCCGAGGGGGGAGCAACGGCGTTGCGGCGGGAGACGACGTAGCCGAATCCCTGCATGATCAGCACCAGCAGCACCAACATGAAGAAGACGAGGCAAATGCTGATGAGCGCCGTCCACAGCATCTCGGACCAGCCCCAGTCCATTCCTTTTGCGATTAACATGTTCATCGTCGTACGAACTTATTACAAAGGAATATTGGAGTGTTTCTTGGGCGGATTCTGCAAGCGCTTGGTCGCCAATGACTGCAACGCGCGGATGATGCGGAAGCGCGTGTTGCGCGGCTCGATCACATCGTCGATATAACCGTAGCGGGCCGCATTGTAGGGATTGGAGAACTTGTCGTTGTACTCCTGCTCCTTCTCGGCCACGAACTTGGCCTTCGCCTCGGGATCGGTGAAAGCGGCGAGCTCCTTGGCCTGCAACACTTCGACGGCACCGCTGGCGCCCATCACGGCGATCTCGGCCGTCGGCCATGCGTAGTTGATGTCGCCGCGGATGTGCTTCGAGGACATCACGATGTAGGCGCCGCCGTAGGCTTTGCGCAGCGTAACGGTTACTTTCGGCACCGTCGCCTCGCAGTAGGCGAAGAGCAGCTTCGCGCCGTGGGTGATCACGCCGCCGTACTCCTGCGTCGTCCCCGGAAGGAAGCCCGGCACGTCGACGAGCGTTACGAGCGGAATGTTGAACGCATCGCAGAAACGCACGAAGCGCGCCGCCTTGCGGCTCGCATTGATATCCAGCACGCCGGCCATGAACTTGGGCTGGTTGGCGATGATGCCGACCGACTGGCCGTTGAAACGGGCGAAGCACGTGATGATGTTCTTGGCGTAACCTGCGGCCGACTCCAGATACTCGCCGTTGTCCACAATGGCACGGATGACCTCGGCCATGTCGTAGGGTTTGTTGGCGTTGTCGGGAATGATCTCGTTGAGCGAATCCTCCAGACGGGTGATCGAGTCGGTGCAGACCGCGAGCGGAGCATCCTCCATATTGTTCTGCGGCATGTAGGAGAGGAGCTTGCGGATCAACTCGATGCCCTCGTCCTCCGTATCGACGGCGAACTGCGCCACGCCCGACTTGGTGGTGTGCATCATCGCCCCGCCGAGCTGCTCCTGCGTAACGTCCTCGCCCGTAACGGTCTTCACGACTTTCGGCCCCGTGAGGAACATATTGGAGGTCTCCTTCTTCATGATGATGAAGTCCGTCAGCGCCGGAGAGTAGACGGCGCCGCCGGCGCAGGGACCGAAGATGGCCGAGATCTGCGGAATGACGCCCGAGGCCATCACGTTGCGCTGGAAGATGTTGGCATAGCCCGCCAGCGCGTTCACGCCCTCCTGAATACGGGCGCCGCCCGAGTCGTTTATGCCGATGCAGGGCGCGCCGTTGCGCATGGCCATGTCCATCACCTTGCAGATCTTGTCGGACATCGAGAGCGACAGCGAACCCGCCGTTACGGTGAAGTCCTGCGCGAAGACATAGACCAGACGGCCCCCGACCGTACCGTAACCGGTTACCACGCCGTCGCCGAAGGTGTGTTTCTTCTCCATGCCGAAATCGTAGCAGCGATGGGTTACGAACATGTCGAACTCTTCGAAACTGCCCTCGTCGAGGAGCATCTGAATGCGCTCGCGAGCCGTGTATTTGCCTTTCTCGTGCTGCTTGTCGATCGCCTTCTGACCGCCGCCCATGCGCGCGGTCTCGCGGTTCTCGATCAGCTTGTTGATCTTGCTTTGAATTTCGCTCATAACTGTCTCGTTTGGATTATTTGTTCTTGTTCTCGCACAGCTCGGTGAGGATGCCCTGCGTCGACTTGGGGTGCAGGAAAGCGATCGTCATGCCCTCGGCGCCCTTGCGCGGGGTCTTGTCGATCAGACGGATGCCGTGCGCCTCGGCGTCGGCGAGCTGCTCCTCGATGTTCTCGCAGGCCAGAGCCATGTGGTGGATGCCGATGCCGCGGTTTTCGATGAACTTGGCGATGGTCGACTCCTCCGAAGTGGGTTCGAGCAGTTCGATTTTGGTCTGGCCCAGCATGAAGAACGCCGTGCGGACCTTCTGGTCGGGCACTTCCTCGATCGCATAACATTTCAGACCGATCACGTTTTCCCAATAGGGGATTGCCTCATCAAGGCTCTTCACTGCAATGCCAAGATGCTCGATGTGAGATACTTTCATGGTTGAAAAAATTAAGATTAGTATGTATTCGTTTCGTACGTTTTCTTTTGCGCACACAAAGATAGAAATCTATTTCGGAAATAAAAACAGATTTCACACATATTTTTTCAACCGTTTTCAGACCTATTCCGGCCGTTCCGGACAAGCCTGCAACGAGCCGTAAATCTCGGACAGACGCCGGGCCACGGCCCGCTCGGAGAAGATTTCGGAGCGGACCCGTCCGCGCCCGGCGAGACACGCGCGGAACTCCTTGTCGCACAGCACGCTCCGCAGAGCGCCGCAGAGCGCGGCTTCGTCGCCGGAGGCCGCATACACGGCCGCATCGGCCGCCGTCTCGCGGTGGAGCGGCGTATCGCTCAACACCGCAGGCACGCCCGAACGCATCGCCTCGACGAGCGGCCGCAGCGAAGTCCCGACCTCGGGATCGGACATCGAGACATAAGCCTCGGCCATCCGCATCAGGGCCGGCAGATCGGCCGGCGCGGATTCGTAGACGAACTCGATCCGCCCGGCGCCGCCCGTGGCGCGGGCATATTCCGACAGGAAATCGGAATAACCCGTCCGCCGGCCGCACACGACCAGCGCGCAGCCGGCGTCCGAGTCGCGCACCGCATCGAAGATTTCGACGAGACGGAGCCTCACCTCGGGCACGCCGACGGCGAGCACGTAGCGTCCGGGCAGCCCGTACTTGCGGCGCACGGCCTCGCACTCGGCCTCGCCGGCCGGCGCCGCCGGCGGATGCACTCCCAGCGGCAGCAGCACCTCGATCTTCCGCGGGTCGATGCCGAGCCTCTCGGCGAGTTCCTCCTTGGCCCCGCGGCTCAGGGCGATCACGCACGCCGCCGAACGGCACGAACGTCTGTAAAGCCTGAGGCGAACCATCCGGTCGAAGAACGTGTACATCCGCGGGTAGCGCAGGAAATTGAGGTCGCGGACCGTAACCACCCGGCGCGCGCCCCGCAGACGCACTCCCTGTGCGAGCGGAGAGGCGGAGCTGTGGTAGACATCCGCCTCGTCGTCCGGCTCTCCTCCAACGACATATTCATGTTCCGGAGCATATTCGGAGAGAATTTCGACGAGTCGTCCGCAGTAGGTTCCGGGGAGGGCCTCCGGAACGGAATCGAAGCCTATTTTCATAACAAAAAGCAGAAGTTGTTCGTCATTGTGGCAAATATTTCGTATCTTCGCTGAAAATAAGTCGTACCATGAAAAACGTACTCCTTATCTTTCTCTTCGTGCTCTCGGGAGCGTGCGGCGCACAGGCGCAGCGCATCGCGCTGGGCGAGCGCGTACCCGAGCTGAAAATCTCGGGCTGGCTCGAAGGCCGCCAGCCCGAAGCGGCACCGCTGACCTACATCGAATTCTACCACTCGTCGAACAAGGAGGGCATCCGTTCGCTCGACCGGCTGAAAGCCGCAGCCGACGAACTCGGCGGACGACTGCGGATCGTGGTCGTCGCACAAGAGAGCGAAGAGAAGGTCGCAGCCATCCTGCGCCCCTACGTTTCGCAGCGGATCGGAGTGGGATTCGACGCTTCGGGCAGAAGCTTCGCGAACTTCGGTGTCGCCTACCTGCCGTTCGGCGTGCTGACCGATGCCAAAAACCGTGCCTTATGGATGGGAAACTCCCTGCAACTGACCCCTGCTTTTATCGAAAAAATCGCTGAATAACCATGTCTTTCACCAAAATCGACCACTACGAAAAAGAGTATATCGACGCCCATCACGACAGCGCGCTCAACGTAACCGAAGGCGTCGCCGACCAACCCATCGTCAATCCTCACTTCCGCAGACCGAAAAGACGCCGTCTCTCCACCGAGGAGTATGTCGCCGGCATCCTCCGGGGCGACATCACCGTTCTCTCGCAGGCCATCACGCTCGTCGAGAGCAGCAATCCCGACCACTATCAACAGGCGCAGGAGATCATCGAACGCTGTCTGCCCCATGCGGGCCGATCGGTCCGCATCGGCATCACGGGCGTCCCGGGCGCGGGCAAATCGACCTTCATCGAAGCCGTCGGCAACATGGTTACGTCGCTGCGGCACAAGCTCGCCGTGCTGGCCATCGACCCCTCGTCGGAGCGGAGCGGCGGCTCGATCCTCGGCGACAAGACCCGCATGGAGAGCATCTCGTCCAATCCCGATGTCTTCATCCGCCCCTCGCCTTCGGCGGGCTCGCTGGGCGGCGTCGCCCGCAAGACGCGCGAAACAATCGTGCTGTGCGAAGCGGCCGGATTCGACGTGATCTTCATCGAGACCGTGGGCGTCGGACAGTCCGAGACGGCCGTGCACTCGATGGTGGACATGTTCATGCTGCTGCAAATCTCCGGCGCGGGCGACGAACTGCAAGGCATCAAACGCGGCATCATGGAGATGGCCGACATCATGGTCATCACCAAGGCCGACGGCGAGAACATCCACAAGGCCGAACTGGCCAAGACCCAGTTCCAAGGAGCCTTGCGGCTCTTTCCCATGCCCGAATCGGGATGGCGGCCCAAGGTCTACACCTGCTCGGCGGTCGCCCGGACCGGTCTGGAAGAGGTCTGGAAAGGCGTCGAGGAGTTTCTCGCGCACACCGAATCCAACGGCTATTTCCAGCACAACCGCAACCGGCAGAACAAATATTGGATGTACGAGAGCATCAACGAAGCGCTGCGCAACAGTTTCTACCACGATCCCCAAGTCGAGAAACGGATCGGCGATTACGAACAGCGCGTGCTCGACGCCCGTCTCAGTTCGTTCATCGCGGCCAAAGAGCTGCTGGACCTCTATTTCGAAGATAAATCCGCTAAACGATAGAACACCCGACCCATGAAAAGCACTTTCTATCTTCCCATCGCGGCGCTGGCATGCGCCGTACTCACAGGATGCTCCGTCAAGGAGAGCACCATCAGCCAGCCGGAACCCGTGTCCGAGCTGATCAGCCAGATCCGAACGGAGCAACGCTCGGGCGATGTCGCCATCACGACCTTTTTCTACGACGAACAGCAACGTGTGAAACAGCAGATCACGACCCTCGTCGACACGGATACGCAGGTGAGCAGTTCCGTCCGGGAATTCGTCTACGGCAACGGACGGATCGACATCGGCACGGACAACGGCGAACCGCTCACGCTCCTGCTCGACGAAGAGGGCTATGCGCGGGAACTCGTCTCCGGCGACCGGACACTGGCCTCCTATCATTACAACGCCAACGGCTACTACTACGAACCGGAGCAGACCGAAGGCCGGTGGAGCGATTACCAATACCTGCTCGCCGGCGACCGCTGCAATCTGGCCATGATAAAAAAATACGGACCGGGCCAAAGCTCCGTCGTTCCGAAACTGCTTTCGACGACGATTTTCGAGTACGGCGACCTCGCTAACGACGCCAACCTCAACCTCTCCTATCTGATCGCGCAGGAGTCGCACGGCGACAATACCTTCCCGATGCTCTACGGCTGGGGCGGCAAACGGGACTCCGATCTGCCGAAGATGCGCAGGACGGAGGATTCCGCATAGGAAGTCGAATACCGCTACACCTACGAGACGGACGACGCGGACCGCATCACCCGCATCACCGAGAAAGACGACACCGGAGCGACGATCAACACCTACACGATCTCCTACAAATAGCGGCCGCCGGGCGCAAAACCTCCTCCGCTCGCGCAGAGCGCTTGTCCGCACAAGGCGGAGACGGCGGTTGTCCGGCGTGCCCCGAATCCGGGAATGGGAATGTCGGGCAAGTTTTTCCGCTTCTCCGAGAACCGCATATTCCGGAATCGGGTCCGGACAGGAATGCTTCGAAAGAGGGTGTCTGCGACTTGTCGGACACCCTCGGATCGTCAGAACGGAGCTGTCAGCCCGTTCGCGCCCCACATCCCCGCCGGACAGAGGGCGTAGATCCGCCGGCGGCACCGGACCGAACGGAGGATCCGTGTCTCCTAAAACACCCGGTAAAACCAAAGCGAGCCGGATTCGAGAGGATTCGCGATCGGGCCCCGGCCGCAGGACAGGCCGTTGTCCCGGGGGAGGGGCGGCCCGCCACGCCTCTCTTTGCGACCGACTGCCGGCCTCGGCCGGACCTGCTGCGGAGGAACGGAACCCGAACCTTCCGGAATCGCACCGAACGATGCCGAGACCGCTCCGCAATCGCTCCGAAACGCGGGAAACGCCCCGCCCCGGCGCAGAGCGGCTGCCGAAGATTTCGCACGACGCGACATCGCGGAAAAGAGACCGGAGATCAACGTTCGCCGTACTCCGCGACGAGCCGCGCAGCCAGCTCCGGCATTCCGACTGCGGCCCGTGCACGAATGTGGGTCAGCGGATTGCGGATCATCGTCGTATCGGGCGACCCGGGATCCACGAGGTAAACCGGCACCTCGGGACGCACGCAGCGCACGAGCGCCGCCGCCGGATAGACCGCCAGCGAAGTGCCCACCACGACGAGCACGTCGGCCGTCGAGGCGATCCGCGCCGCCGCATCGAACATCGGTACCGCCTCGCCGAAAAAGACGATATGCGGCCGCAGCAGCGCGCCGTCGGGAGCCGTGGCGTCGAGCCGCTGCTCCCACCCTTCGATCGGCACGACGAGCTCCGGATCGCGCGACGAGCGGAGTTTCGCGAGTTCTCCGTGCAGATGCGTAACGCGGGACGATCCGGCCCGTTCGTGCAGATCGTCCACATTCTGCGTCAGCACCTCCACGTCGAACCGTTTTTCGAGCCCGGCGATGGCGCGGTGGCCCGCATTCGGCTCCTTTTCGAGCATTTCGCGGCGGCGCATGTTGTAAAATTCCACCACCTTGCGGCGGTCGCGCGCCAACGCTTCGGGCGTGCAGACCTCCTCGATCCGGTAGTTGGCCCACAGGCCGTCCGCATCGCGGAACGTGGCCAGACCGCTGTCGGCGCTCATGCCCGCCCCGGTGAAAACTACGATTCTTTTCATATCCCGACTATTTCTCAAGAGAGTGATTCCAAATCACGGGGCAGAAGAACGACGCCACGAGTACGATCTTGAACACAGGCCCCGTAACGGCTGCGATCCAGTCGCCCCGCCCCCACAGCCAGTAACCGATCGCCGGCCAGCAGACCCAGCCGACGAACAGAAGAGCCAGCGCGCCGAGGAGCAGACAGGCGGCCCATCGTCCGGCAAAGCGTCCGCCGCCGTCGCTGTCTTCACCCTCTTCGCCGTCCTCTTCGCCGTCCTCGCCGATACCGAGCCTGCGGCAAACCACGCTCCAGATTCCGATCGCATAACAAAAAGCACTCCAGAGACAGTAGACGAACGCCTTGCCCATCGCCGTCGGCACCGAAAAACCGGCCGCATACCGGTTCAGCAGGAACATCACGACGAACGCCGCCGCCCCGACCGGCACCAGACCGAGCCACAGCCGGTTGAAAACGAGCTCGCGCCAGAACCGCGCAGTGAACAGGGCCATCCAGCCCGCACCGCGCAGCACTCCCATATCATATTTCCCCAGCCGGATCTTCCGGCCCGGAGTTTTGTCTTGCGGTTTCATTCGTATTTTCCGTTACTTTCTTCATTCTTCCGCTGCGGCGCAGGGCGTCGGCTATGAGCCATTGCAGCTGACCGTTGATGCTGCGGAACTCGTCGGCGGCCCACGCTTCGAGCGCCTCCATCGTCGCGGCATCCACACGGAGCACGAAACTCTTCGTCCGGTCCCGTTTCGCCATGACCGTCAATGATGCAACGTTCCCGCATTGACGACGGGCTGCGCGGCCTCGTCGGCACACAACACGACCAGCAGATTGCTCACCATCGCGGCCTTGCGTTCCTCGTCGAGCTCCACGATCCGTTCGTCGGACAGCCTGTCGAGTGCCATCCGCACCATCGTAACCGCCCCTTCGACGATCTTTTCACGCGCCGCGATGATCGCGTCGGCCTGCTGGCGGCGCAGCATCACGGCCGCGATCTCCGGAGCGTAGGCCAGATAGTTGATCCGGGCTTCGACCACCTCGATGCCGGCCATCGCCAGACGTTCGTCGAGCTTGCTTTCGAGCTGCTCGTTGATCTCCGCACTGTTCGAGCGGAGCGTCAGCTCGTCGTCCGCCACACCGCTGTTGTCGTAGGCATAGCATCCGGCTACCTGCCTGAGGGCGGCGTCGCTCTGCACGCCGACGAAATTTTCGAGTATGTTCATGCGTGCGCTGGCCGAGACGGCCGCCTGTCCCGCACCGGTCGGAGCGTCGATCTCGAAAACAGCCTTGTAAATGTCGTCGCGCTTGATCTTCCACACCAGCACCAAACCGATGAGAATCGGATTCCCCGTCTTGTCGTTCACCTTGATGGGCTCGACATTGAGGTTGCGGGCGCGGACCGAAATATTCTTGGCCGACATCAGCGGATTGACCCACCAGAAGCCCGTGTCGTAAAATGTTCCCCGGTACTTGCCGAAAAAGACCATCACACGGGCCTCGTTCGGTTCGAGCAGCATGAATCCCTTGAGGCAGACGATCATCGCAACGAACCACAGCACCCCCGCGACGACCGCGAGCGTCCCCAGCCCGCCGGAGAGTTCGGACAAGACGCCCGCCCCCGATGCGATCAGCACGATGCCGGCGGCGAGCCCCGCGAGGATCAGCGGCAGGGCGACGAATCCGCCGGTTTTCCATCCGTCGTAAACGAAATTCCTGTTTTCCATGTCGTTCAGTTTTTTAAGTAATATCACAATGATATTACAAATATAGAAAATTTTTTCGGACTTTCCCACGCTCCGTTCCGATTTTTCCACGGACCGGGCTCTCCGCCGCATGCCGTCCGCTGGCACAGTTTATGGATTCGACAGAGGATGTAAACTTTAATTATTTTTTCGTTATGGATCAAAAAAACGACACCAGAGAGAACGTTACGACCGCTATCTTCGGCTCGAAAAAGATGCTCACTCCCGCACCGACGGAGTTCATCCCGAAAAACAAGACCGCACCCGAGATCGCCTACCAGCTGGTCAAGGACGAAACCTATGCCCAGACCCAGCCGCGGCTGAATCTCGCCACGTTCGTAACGACCTACATGGACGACTATGCCACGCGCCTGATGAACGAAGCCATCGACGTCAACTACATCGACGAAACGGAATACCCGCGCGTCGCCGTGATGTGCGGCCGCTGCATCAACATCATGGCCAACCTGTGGAACACGCCCGAAAAAGCCGAGTGGAAAACCGGCGCGCTGGGCATCGGCTCGTCCGAAGCCTGCATGCTGGGCGGCGTGGCCGCATGGCTTCGCTGGCGCCACCGCCGGCAGGCCGCCGGCAAACCCATCGACAAACCCAATCTGGTGATGAGCGCCGGTTTTCAGGTGGTTTGGGAGAAGTTCTGCCAGCTCTGGCAGATCGAATTGCGCACCGTGCCTCTGACGCTCGACCGAATCACGCTCGATCCGAAACAGGCGCTCGACATGTGCGACGAAAACACGATCTGCATCGTGCCGATCGCAGGCGTTACGTGGACGGGGCTCAACGACGACATCGAAGCGCTGGACAAGGAACTCGACGCCTACAACGCCCAGACGGGCTATGAAATTCCGATCCACGTGGACGCCGCATCGGGCGGTTTCATCCTCCCGTTCCTCAACCCCGAGGTCAAATGGGACTTCCGCCTCAAATGGGTGCTCTCGATCTCCACGTCGGGCCACAAGTACGGTCTCGTATACCCGGGTCTGGGATGGGTCGTATGGAAGGACAAGAAATACCTGCCCGACGAAATGTCGTTCAGCGTCAACTACCTCGGCGCCAACATCACGCAGGTAGGGCTCAACTTCTCGCGTCCCGCCGCGCAGATCCTCGGACAGTACTACAACTTCATCCGGCTGGGATTCGAAGGCTACAAGGAGGTGCAGCAGAACTCGATGGACGTGGCGCAGTACTGCCACGACGAAATCGGCAAGATGCCCTGTTTCGAGAACTACGCCGACAAGCTGGTCAACCCGCTCTTCATCTGGTACATGAAGCCCGATTACGACAAGAAGGCGAAGTGGACCCTCTACGACCTGCAGGCCAAACTGCAACAGAGCGGCTGGATGGTCCCGGCCTACACGATGCCCAAGAACATCGAGGATCTGGTGGTCATGCGTATCGTGGTGCGTCAGGGCATGTCGCGCGACATGGCCGACATGCTGTTGGGCGACATCCGCAACGCCGTCGCCGAATTCGAAAAGCTGGAATACCCCACCACGTCGCGCATCGCCTACGAAAAGCAGGAGAAGCAGCTGGGACGGGTCTTCACCCATTGAACCGTTCTTCGGACCATAGCGAAAAGAGGCTGTCTGGCGAATCGCAGACAGCCTCTTTTATGCGTACCGTCATCATCTTTTTCTCCGAACAGGCATACCCGTAAAGTTGAATAAACGCGCCGGACACCCCCTTTTCGCGGATGCCGGACAAACCGCATCCCGCACGGAAAGCGGAAAGTCTTCCCGCGACGACGCCTCCCCTCCCGCGACGAACCGGCGGACCGCCGGTCCTCGAACGGCCCCAACCGCACCGGACGGGACCGGACCGGACGAAGCAGAACAGGACCGGCTGAATCCGGTAAGAAAAGATAAATGTGGAACAGACACGGACCGCTCCGGACGGAGCGGTCCGCACCTTCCGAACGCCTGCCGCAAACCATCCGCCGTCCGTTCCTCAATGTTTTGCAGGATCCGCCGATCTTCCGCTTCGGAAACACCCGCCCCGCGAAACGCATTCGGTCGCGTTTCGCACCCGGTTCATTCGCATCTTCGGCTCCGACTCGGATGCTCCGTCCCGGCAAAACCGAATAAATTTCGTTTTGCGTCCGATTTTTCATACCTTTGTGTGTTTTACCGAACACCAATCGCAACATGACAGAGACCTTCGATATTTTCCTCATCGCGATGGCGGCGCTCGCACTGGTCGTATACGTCGCCCTCCACTTCTTCGAAGCGGGCTACGGCTACCTGTTTGACCGCCGCTACGGCTTCCCCGTCTCCAACAAGCTCGGCTGGATGCTGATGGAGGCGCCCGTCTTCGTCGCCATGACGATCCTCTGGCTCCTCTCGGACCGCACGTGGCAGGCCGCACCGCTCGTACTCTTCCTGATGTTCCAGAGCCACTACCTCTACCGCGCCTTCATCTTTCCGCTCCGGCTGCGGGGCCGCTCGAAAATGCCCTTCGGAATCGTCGCGATGGGCATGCTCTTCAACACGCTCAACGCTCTGATGCAGGGAGGCTGGATCTTCTTCGTCTCGCCGGCCGACTACTACGAAGGGTGGTTCGCCCGGCCTTATATCTACATCGGTGCTGCGATCTTCTTCGCGGGCATGTACGTCAACCGCCGCTCGGACGCCATCATACGCGGCCTGCGCAAGGAGGGCGACACGCGCCACTACATCCCGCGCGGCGGCATGTTCCGCTACGTCAGCTCGGCCAACTACTTCGGCGAGCTGACCGAGTGGACGGGTTTCGCCGTCGCCTCGTGGTCGTGGGCCGGCGCGGTGTTCGTGTGGTGGACCTTCGCCAACCTCGCGCCCCGCTCCGCCTCGCTCTACAAACGCTATACGGCCGAATTCGGCGAGGAATTCACGGCCCTCAAACGCAAAAGAATCATACCGTTCATATACTGATCCATGTCGAATCTCTTCACCCCCTATCAGCTCGGCCCCGTCCTGCTGCGCAACCGGACGATCCGTTCGGCGGCCTTCGAATCCATGGGCAAGGATTTCGGCCCCACGCAGCAGCTCAAGGATTACCACGTGAGCGTGGCGCGCGGCGGCGTCGGCATGACGACGCTGGCCTATGCCGCCGTCAGCCGCAGCGGACTGTCGTTCCGCAAACAACTCTGGCTCCGGCCCCGGATCGTGCCGGCGCTGCACGACATCACCGACGCCGTGCATGCCGAGGGCGCGGCCGCCGGCATCCAGATCGGCCACTGCGGCAACATGACCCACTACTCCACCGCCGGACAGATCCCGATCGGCGCCTCGACGGGTTTCAACCTCTATGCCTACACCCCCGTGCGGGGCATGCGGCGCAGCGAGATCGCCGACGTGGCCAAAGACTTCGGGCGCGCCGTGCGCACGGCCCACGACGCCGGATTCGACAGCGTGGAGGTCCACGCCGGCCACGGCTATCTGATCTCGCAGTTCCTCTCGCCCTACACCAACCGCCGCCGCGACGAATACGGCGGATCGCTCGAAAACCGGATGCGCTTCCTTCGGATGTGCCTCACGGAGGTGATGGAGGCCGCAGCGCAGACGCGCACGGCCGTACTCGTGAAACACAACATGTACGACGGGTTCCGGGGCGGCATCGAGATCCCCGAAAGTCTCGAAATCGCCCGGGAGATCGAACGCTTCGGCGTCGACGGGATCGTCCTCTCGGGCGGCTTCGTCTCGAAAGCGCCGATGGCGGTCATGCGGGGGCTGATCCCGATCTACACCATGAGCTACTACTCGCCGCTCTGGCTCCGCTGCTTCATCCGCTGGTGCGGCCCCTACATGATCCGGCAGTTCCCGTTCGAGGAGTGCTATTTTCTGGAGGACGCCGCGAAATTCCGCGCCGAGCTGAAATGTCCGCTGGTCTACGTGGGCGGACTGGTCAGCCGCAAGGGGATCGACCGTGCGCTGGACGCCGGATTCGAACTGGTGCAAATGGCCCGTGCACTCGTGAACGACCCCGCCTTCGTGCGCAAACTCCGCGAAGGCGACGCCGAGACGCGCAGCGAGTGCGACCACCGCAACTACTGCATCGCCCGCATGTACTCCGTGGACATGAAGTGCTGCAAGCACTGCCCCGACCTGCCGGCCAAAATCCGCAAAGAACTCGCCGAACTGCCCTGAGATGGAGACGACCGAAACGAAACGAAGCGTCGCCGGCACCCGCAAGCCGGAGCAGTCTGAAAAGGGTACGAGACCGACCGGCGAACGGCCCGGCGACACGACGCACACGCCGGCAGACAAGCAACCCGGCAGCATGACGCCGCATGCCGACAAGCCGACCGGCGAACGGCCCGGCGACACGACACACACGCCGGCAGACAAGCAGCCCGGCAGCATGACGCCGCATGCCAACAAGCCGACCGGCGAACAGCCCGGCGACACGACGCACGCACCGGCAGACCGACCGACGGACGCGCAACCGACCGACCGCCCCGACACGCCGGAGGCAGGGACCGGAGCACAGACGGATACTTCCGCTCAGAAAGCGGCGAACCGCACGCCGGCCGCATGCGGGGATGCGGCCGACCGTCCGAAGCGCCCGAACCCCGGATGCGGCGAAGCGCCGCAGGACACGCCATGGGCCCTCATTACGGGCGCCGGCACCGGTATCGGCCGCCGATATGCCGAACAATTGGCCGACCGGGGCTACAATCTCGTCCTCGCGGGGCTCGCGCCGGAGCACATCGTCCGGGCCGCAGATGAACTGCGCGTCTCCCACCCTTCGCTCGACATCCGCACGCTGGCGATCGACCTCGCACGCGAGGAGGCATCCGACGAGCTCTTCGCATGGGTGCGGTCGCAGGGAATCGGCGTCGACGTACTCATCAACAACGCGGGAATCTTCTCCTTCTGCGACCTGCTCGCAACGCCCGACCGGCGGATCGCCCGCATCATCCTGCTGCACGACCTCACCGCCACGCTCAACTGCCGGCACTTTGCAGCCGACATGGTGCGGCGCGGCCGCGGAGGGTACATCCTCAACATGTCCTCCTTCTCGCTGTGGATGCCTTTCCCGGGGCTCTCGCTCTACAGCGCCAGCAAAGCCTATCTGCGCAGTTTCTCGGTGGCTTTCGCCCGAGAGGTGCGCGAACACGGCATCCGCGTTACGGCCGTCTGCCCCGCCGGGGTGGCGACCGACCTCTACGGGCTGCCGCCCCGCTGGCAGCGGATCGGGCTCCGGCTCGGAGTGCTGATCTCGGCCGAGAGCTGCGCCCGCCGGGGGCTGCGGGCTCTGTTCCGGGGACGGAGGTGCATCGTGCCCGACTGGTGGAACAGGATTTGGATACCCCTCTGCAAACTGCTCCCGACGGGAGCTCTGCGGCCGCTGCGGCGCCATACCATGAAATTTCAAAAATGACGACATGAACGCTACCATTCAAAATATCGTATTCGACCTCGGCGGCGTACTGGCCGACCTCGACATCGAACGCTGCCGAGCCTCGTTCCGCGCTCTGGGCATGCCCCGGATCGCCGATCTGATCGACCCCTACTACCCGGCCGAAGTCTTCGAAAAGCTGGAGCGCGGCGACCTCACGTCCCACGAAGCCTGCGACGAAATGCGGCGCATTTCGGGCCGCAGCGAAGCAACCGACCGGCAGATCGCCGACGCCTACCGCTCGTTCATCGTCGGCATACCCGTCTACAAACTGCGGATGCTGGCCCGCCTGCGCGAACGGGGGCTGAAACTCTACATGCTCACGAACAACAATCCGTTGGTGATGCCCTACATCGTCGACTGCTGCTTCACGGCCGACGGACGCACCGTGAACGATTATTTCGACAAACTCTACGTCTCCTACGAAATGCACCTGCTCAAGCCCTCGCCCGAGATCTTCCGGGCGATGATCGCCGACAGCGGCCTCGTTCCGCACGAGACGCTTTTCATCGACGACGGACGGAAAAACGTGAACGCAGCCCGCGATCTGGGCTTCGACGTCTACATGCCTGCGCCGCGCGAAGACTTCCGCCATCTGTTCGACGACCTCCTGCCCGGCTGACGCGCAGCCGAGCGACGACCGAGGGACAGGGCGGACGACCTCCGGAGCGACAACGGAACGACTGCGGCAAATGCGGTCGCTCATGCCTGCGCCCCACGGTTCTTCGGCGCATGCTGAGCCGCAAACGAATTGCCGGGGGGGGGAGCGAAAGCGGACGGCGGGATTTCTTCGGACAGCTTCGCGCCCCGGACCTGCGGCGGATCCCGTCATCGTCCGGCACGATTCCGAACGGTCGATTTCTTGTCGGGGGATACCGACGCGGCACCGCCCGGCGCCGGCAGCTATCCGCGGTCCGTCGCAATGCAGCGGACGGCACTTCGCCGCAGTCCGGCACGGTCCGGCGATCCCCGCACATGCCGCCCGGCGCCGGCGGCATAAAGACGGAAAAGCCGCGACAGCGAACCGTAACGCCAAGGGCGATCAAACGGGCTCCGGCACAAAGACCCGTTCGCGCGTGTCGCACGAATGCCTTTCGGCAGCACCTCCGCCCGGCATCCGACGAGCTGTGCGCTGCGAAACGGCGCGGACCGCGACGGATGCGGACGAACAAAAAAAACGATATACCTCATTATTTTTTGTCCTAAAAATTTGCAATCCATAAAAAAGACGCTAACTTTGCATCCCGAAATCATCGGAATTTCCTCCGCCGTCCGGAGGGCCGCCTCCGCCCCAAGGGTGCGGCCCCGAATCCGAAAGCGGAGAACGACGGGGTGTAGCGCAGTCCGGTTAGCGCACCTGCTTTGGGAGCAGGGGGTCGTGGGTTCGAATCCCGCTACCCCGACTCGTCGGAAAAATATCGTTCGGGGTGTAGCGCAGTCCGGTTAGCGCGCCAGCTTCGGGAGTTGGAGGTCGCTGGTTCGAATCCAGTCTCCCCGACAGAGAGAGGGGGCTATAAAAAATTATAGCCCCTTTTTTCATATTCATACCGCTCGTTGTACGAGCTCTTTTCCGAACAGGCAATTCTCGGAAGGCGCAACACGGAGGGGGGGGGACGTATCGGGCAAATCCCCTGCTCCGCCTCATTACAGGCACACTCGATATCGCACGAGTGCTGAAATCTTTCCGCTTCCCGAACGAAATTCCACACATCGTCTGCAACATAGTCCTCTGCCCGCAAGGCGCCGTCCGCAACGTACAGACATGAGACGCTGCGATCCGGTGTCGGCTCGACCCGTCATGCGATAGTCCGGAGCTCCGAAGATCCGCCCCCTGCGCTTCAGGAGCGCTTTTCGAAAAACGAATCGCCTGCCTCCGTATGGGTAATAACGCCTTTTCTGCACGACGCCATGAACCGACGGACCGCTATCGAGCGATGCCTGCGGATCATCTCCGCGGACATTCAACAGGTCGTACCGTTTCTTCATCGGTGGCAAACATAACCTGACTGCACAGACCGATCCCAACGACGGCATCGTCTACCCGGCGAGGGGGGGGGTGGAGGGCGGTATCCACTCATAATCTGTATCATAGCTCGGATCTTTACGTGCGGTTGCGATTCTCTGTCCGCATATTCCCCGCCCCAGCTATCCTGCGCACGGCCATAACAGCCGTCGATGCGCAGCTGCACGCCGTAAGTTTTCATGCCATCTCCTTGGGTCAGGTATTTCTGCATGCGGCGGGCTACGTCGGCGATACCGCGCATATCACTCCTCAGAGCGATCATGATTTCGTACCTTTTTCGTGGATCCGGTCGATATGCGCTCCATGACTTCTTCATAAATGAAAATATTCGGAGTTACGACCGCAATACCGTCATTTCCCGGCCACCGGTCATCGGGAATATGCGAAAGATAAGCAATGCGATCGTCCGATCACGGATTCATTCCATCCTCTCGCAGCAAAGCACCCTCGGCGATTCGCCGCATATCCTCTGAAAGCACGAGAAGGGCGACGGCATGAGCGACGGGCCGTTTCATTCGCAGCGTCAAAAACAGGTGCAGGATCATCCGTCGTCGGCGAAAAAGCAGGGACGCGGCTTGGAGGCAGCCTGCACGAGTTCAAGAGAACCGCAGGTGAAAACGTCTTCCGACACCTCCCCGTCCGACGTCGAAGGCGATTTCGTTCGCGGACGGATTCCGCAGCTCCGCTTCATCTGCGCCCCTTTCCGAGAACCGGTCTCTGCACCACGTTACAGGGTGCCACGTCCCTCCATCCACCGCCATCCGCCTCACCTGTCCGCACTACCGCCGAAAACGGACAGAAAGCCAGCCGCTCCCGCCCGGCCGGCAAGAGCATGCGGGCAGAACGATGTCCGCAGAAAATCGGCCCATTGCGGTCGGCCCCTCCGGCGACGGAACATTCGCCGACAAAACCTCGGAAAACGTATGCAGTACGGCCCGGAGAAGCGTGAAAAAATACCGCAAAACGCTCGTATCCTCCCCCCCCCTCTGCTCCCGCCCGGCTTTGCAAGATATACGCAAACGAGCGCAGATACGGACGCTCCGCCTCCGCCGACCGCTACAACCGATGGTAATGACAGTAGAGCAGATTGCCTTCGTCGTCGTGCAGATGCATGCCGCCGCCCAGACAGTAGCGGAACATTTCGCAGTCGGCGCACTCCCCCTTGCGGGCCCACTCGCGGTCGCGGAAGGGTCCGAAACGGTTTTGCCACACCTCCCAGAACCGGTCGCGATAGATGTTGCCCTGATGGAAATTGGCGCGGATCGACGTGCAGCCGGAGATCGCCCCGTCCACACGGATCGAAGCCACGGAGACACCCGCGGCGCATTGGTAGAAGTGATCGCGCACTTCCGTCTCGTAACGCCCCAGAAAACCTTCGCAGGCATAGCTGACCTCGATGCCGCCCAGCCGGCGGCTGCGGTGAATGAATTCGAGCATGTCGCGGAACTGTGCGTCGCTCATGCGGAGCGTCCCGTCGTTCTTGGCGCGCCCTACGGGGAAGATCGAGAACAGGCGCCAGTGTTTCACCCCCTCGGCGAGCAGCAACTCGCGGAACGCTTCGAGACGCGGCACCATCGCCCCCGTAACGCAGGTGATGACGTCGTAGGCCAGCCCCTCCTCACGCACGATGAGGCGGATCGCGTCGAGCGCCCGGTCGTAGCTGTGCGGATTGCGGCGGATGTAATTGTGCACCTCGGGAAATCCGTCGAAACTCACCGACACCGAGCGCAGCCCCGCATCCCGCAGCGCACGGAACCGTTCGGGCGTGAGCGCCAGTCCGTTGGTAACCATCCCCCACGGATAGCCGCGGCGTGCGACCTCGGCGCCCGCACGCTCCAGATCGTCGCGCACGAGCACTTCGCCGCCCGAGAAGATGACGAGTACCCGCTGCGGATCGACATGAGGCGTTACCTCCTCGTCGAGCACGCGCAGGAAATCCTCCAGCGGCATGTCCGCGACGCCCGGGTCCACGCGACAATCGCTGCCGCAATGGCGGCAGGCGAGATTGCAACGAAGCGTACACTCCCAGAAGAGCGTACGCAACTCATGTTCGGCCACCTCCGCGGCATAGAGCTTCGAAAATAGGTCGAGCCCGATCCGCTTTCTCAGGCCCGGACTGCGGCGTGCCATGGCCTATTTCCCGTTCTCGGGACGCACCTCGTCGAGCACCGGAGCGGCTGCATCCGAATCCGGAACCGGAGCGGCCGTCAGCGGCTTCTCCCGAAGTTCGCCCGCCTTGTCTTCCTGAACGGGCGGACGCACGCCGTACATGACGATCGTCGTGGGTCGCTCAACCTCCGCAGGCTCCCGTTCCCGGCTCTTCGAGCCGCTCCTGACGGTCGAACAGGCGGTCGAAAAACCGAGCAGCGCCAGCAGCGCGAGTTTCACTTTCTTATCCATAATCTTCGTCTTTCCTTGAAAAAAGGTCAGGACAAATATAAACATTTATTCCGATAATGAAAAATATATGCCAAAAAGTTTTGAAAGCCAACTATTTTTGCTTTACTTTGTAAAACATTAACACATTTAATTCATTTTTTATGAAAGGTACTGTAAAATGGTTCGATAGCAAAAAAGGCTACGGATTCATTACCGAGGAGAGCGGAAAGGAAATTTTCGTACATTTCTCCGGCATTGCGACCGAGGGTTTCAAATCGCTCAACGAACATCAGAAGGTCGAATTCGAGATCGGCAACGGCTCGAAAGGCGAACAGGCCGTAAACGTTACCGTAGTTGAGTAAACCATAATTACCAGCTTCGAACGAAGCGGGGACTGCCACGGGCGGTTCCCGCATTTTTTTGTACATCTCGGAAAAATGTCGTACTTTTGGGGGTCGAATCCGACAAGAAGGTTAATTAGGCTAATTCAAACACAATTCCGATCGCTATGAAAGAAGCAATTGCTATTCTTACGGGCGGCGGTCCGGCCCCGGGCATGAACACCGTGGTCGGCAGCGTCGCCAAAACGTTTCTCCGCAAAGGCTACCGCGTCATCGGCCTCCACGAAGGCTACACGGGGCTGTTCAACCCCGATCCCCGCATGGTGGACATCAGCTATCCGATGGCCGACGGCATCTTCAATCAGGGAGGATCGTTTCTGCAAATGAGCCGTTTCAAGCCCACGGACGCCGATTTCGAAGAGCGGTTCAACCTCAAGTTCTTCACCGACAACAACGTGAAACTGCTCGTAACGGTAGGCGGCGACGATACCGCCTCGACCGCCAACCGCATCGCCAAGTTCCTCGAAGCCAAGAAATACCCCATCGCCAACATCCACGTGCCGAAGACGATCGACAACGACCTGCCGCTGCCGAAAGGCACGCCGACGTTCGGCTACGAATCGGCCAAGGACAAGGGCGCCGTCATCGCCCGCGCCGTCTATGTCGACGCCCGCACGAGCGGCAACTGGTTCGTGCTGGCAGCCATGGGCCGCAGTGCCGGCCACCTCGCATTCGGCATCGGCGAGGCGTGCCACTACCCGATGATTGTCATCCCCGAGATGTTCGACAAGACGGAGATCACCGTGGAGAAGATCGTGAATCTGGTCATCTCGTCGATTCTCAAGCGCAAGATCATGCACATGGACTACGGTGCGGCCGTCATTTCGGAAGGCGTGTTCCACGCTCTGAGCGCCGAAGAGATCCGCAAAAGCGGCGTGCACTTCACCTACGACGAACACGGCCATCCCGAGTTGGGCAAGGTATCGAAAGCGCACATATTCAACGAAATGATCGAAAAGAAGCTCAAGGAGCTGCACCTCAAGGTCAAGAGCCGCCCGGTGGAGATCGGCTACGAAATCCGCTGCCAGACTCCGATCGCCTACGACCTGACCTACTGCTCGGAGCTGGGCATCGGCGTCTACAAACTCTTCACCGAAGGCAAAACGGGCTGCATGGTCTACGTGGACAGCGAGGGCAACGTCTCGCCGCTCTACCTGAAGGACCTGCAGGATCCCGAGACGGGCAAGATCCCGCCCCGTCTGGTGGACATCCACTCGGACAAGTTCGACTCGGTGGTCGAGAACATCCTCAACGCCATCACTCCGGCCGACTACGAGGCGGCGAAAGCCTACGTGCCCGACCCCGAGACCTACGACTTCCACAAGATCCTCAACTGGGCGTAGGCCCGGCCGGAACGACGACTGGCGGCGGTGTGTCGCAACGGGCAAGCTGCTCCGTCGTCATCGGCTCCGCGGTCCGGACCTCACGGCGTCGAAACACACCTTTCGCCGCGGACTTCGAAGCTTTGTCTTCCACCCCGTTCCTGCACATCTTAAAAGAGGCTGTCCTGATTTGTCGGACAGCCTCTTTCCTATTCGTGCTGTTATTCACGATCTTTGCCGGGCAGGCAACTCTCGGAACGACAGCCCTCCCCCTTCCGATTCGTAAAAGCGGACATGCGAAGCATCCGCTGCGGCAAGGCCCGTGCGGCGTCCGCCGAGGCCCTCCCTCCCGGCAGTCTCCCGCCGAAACTCATGGCGGAAGGAGCACTGAAACCGAGCGGCGGCAGCGCAACGACAGGTCCGCCCCGTCAGGCCGCCTTTTCATGCCTCCTTCAGAACAGCGTTCCCTGCCCGGGGTGCGCCGCCTCGCAAGCCGACGGATGGAGATTGCGCACCTCGCGGCCGGTGCGCAGTGCGCGGCGCACGGTGTAGCGCGTTCCGCCCGCCGAACCGTCGTACCACGCCACGAGCACCGAGGCGCGGTCGGCAAGATAGTCGTTGCGCCGCGCATAGCAGTCGGGGCGGTATCCGCCGCACACGACGACGCTCGCGTCCGCGCATTCCCTCACGCGGCCGTACCGCACCTTCTCGGCGGCCGGGAAGCGGCGCTCCTGCCCTTCGAACGGGACGGCACAGACCAGCCGCACCTCCGGATACGCCTCGCGCAGCGCCAGCACGGCCTCGGCTGCCGCAAGGTCGAACCCCACGGCCATGCCGCTGATAAACTCGCGGTAACCTTCGGCATAAAGCTGCCGGAGCGTCTCGGCGAGCGCCGCATCGGCCTCGCCGCAATAGGTGCGATGCCCCGTGAAAGAGACGGTTCGGGTCCGGTCGGAAAACATGGAGCAAAGATAATCCATTTGGCGCAGAGTTTGCAAGTGATCGCATCGTAACAATCACTAAAAAATTCAACGACTATGAAAAACACAGGAACTTGTATCTCTTCGCTGATCGGCGGCATGCTCATCGGCTCGGTAGTGGCGCTTCTCTTCACCCCGAAAACGGGTCGGGAAATGCGCAGTCAGATCAAAACGGCCGTCAAGGACAGAGCGGACAAGATGAAGAACCGGGCAGAAGAGATGCGCGACCGGTTCGAGAAAAAGATCGAAGCGATCGAAAAGTAAGACGCCGCCGCACATGGACCGCGACAACGATTCGCGCAGCAGTTTCGTCTTTCCGCTGATCTTCTTCGTTCTGATCGCGGCGGCGGGAGGCATGCTGCTCATCACCTCCTCGGTCGTCTGGCTCGCGACGGTCATGGGATCGCTGCTCCGGGCGATGCTCATCGTCAGCGGAGCCTGTATCGTGGCGGCCGCGGCCATCTACCTCATCTGGCTGCGCCGGACCATCGTCTGCATCCGCGACCGGATCGAAACCGTCTATGAGGTGGCGCACGCCGCACGCACGGGCTATGACTGGCTGGCCGGTAAATTCCGGCTGCTCGGAGCGCTGCTCGGCGTCAGACAAGCCTACGACGTACTGAAAAAGTAGCGGACGGACCCTCGCGGAACACCCCGCTCCCGCTGAAAGAGACGGAGTGCCCGCCCGCCGCGAAAAGCCGGGAAGCCGCAGCCCCGAACAGGCGGCGCCCGCTCCCGCTGAAAGAGACGGAGCGTCCGCACGCAAGGGGCATGCCCACCGACGAGACAGGCCGGATCCTCGCATGAGGATCCGGCCTGTCTCCTTGTGCCGGTCAGCGGCCTATTTGCCGAAATAACGTTTGTAGAGTCCCTCGAAGCCCTTGCCATGACGGGCCTCGTCCTTGGCCATCTCGTGCACCGTATCGTGCACGGCGTCGAGGTTCTCCTGCTTGGCCATGCGCGCCAGACGCATCTTGTCTTCGCAGGCGCCGCTCTCGGCATTCATGCGCTTGTAGAGGTTGGTCTTGGTGTCCCAGACCACCTCGCCGATCAGTTCGGCGAATTTCGAAGCGTGCTCGGCTTCCTCCCACGCATAGCGCTTGTAAGCCTCGGCGATCTCGGGATAGCCCTCGCGGTCGGCCTGACGGCTCATAGCCAGATACATGCCCACCTCGGTGCACTCGCCCATGAAGTGATTCTGCAAGCCTTCCCACAGCTCCTTGCTGGCGCCCTTGCCGTCGCCGATCACGTGCTCCGTAACGAATTCGAGCCCTTCGCTCTGCTCCACGACCTCGACGAACTTATCCTTGCCCACTTTGCACATCGGGCACTGCTCGGGTGCCTCGGGACCTTCGTGGATGTACCCGCAGACGGTACAACGCCATTTCTTTGTTGCCATAATTTTCTGTTTTAGTTTGTGTGTGTCATATGCTGTTCCGGCGACAAAGATAACGTTTTCCGACGGAGCGGCCTTAAAAAAACGATCGTATTTTTTTATATTTCGATAAGCAAAACCTATACGCCCGCATCACGACCGCCGGGCGATCGCCTGCTCGATTTCGGGGACGCTCGCCGAATCCTTCACCAGCACGCATTTTTCGCGGTCGAGCAGATAGAGCGACGGAATCGCCCGCAGATCGTACAGCTCGCCGCCGAGGATGACGCCGCGGGGATCGCAGGCGTCGATCCATGCCGCGGGCATCCCGTCCCGGCGGGTGCGCCATGCCGAGAGGTCGGCGTCGGGATAGACCGCCAGCACGCAGAGCGTCCCGCGCTCCGTAAGCTCGTTGAGCAGGGGCGAAGCCAGCAGCTCCCCGCTGAGGCGCCGGCACATCGGACAGTCGGGATTGGCGAAGTAGAGCAGCGTATATTCGGCCCGAATGCCGTAGAGCGTACCTTCGGCTCCGGACGCGAGCCTATAGCGGAAGTCGCTCGCCGGCTGCCCCACCCTGTTGCGGAGCGCGAGCCGCAGCTCGTGCTCGGGCCGGATGCGCTCCCACGGGTCGAGCCACGGACTCGCCAGCGCCGCCCGCAGCACCGGGATGTAGAGCTCGTCGCTCCGCAGCGGCGAATTGGGGTCGCGGAGCACCCGCTCGGCGAGCATCCAGAAGTATTCGAACATCGGCCGCGACGCCGAAGCGCGGCGCATCAGCATGTCGATCGGCGCGGGATCGTCCGGCCGCACATACTGCGCCACATAGGCGGCGAAAGCACGGAGCATCTCCAGCGTATCGGCGCGCGAAAGAAAGAGCGTGTCGGCGAAGTCGAACCGGTCCCAATAATGCGTGCGCATGTAGGCGGCCCGCTCTTCGCCGGAACATCCCGCAGGCGGGCGCACCGACCGGAAAACGGCGGGCTCGGGCGCGGCGGCGGACAGCGCATCCGCCCGGGTACGGCGCCCGCCGCACGACACGACGCAGCATAGCACGAGCGCCACGACAGCCGGCCGGACCGCCCGAGAGGCGATCCGCCGCACCCGCCGCACGAGCGGCGGCAGCGCCGGAGGACATTTCATAGGCAAAAGCATTATGTGCAGCAAATATACTCATTTTCGTCCGCAAACACCGCGCCGCTCCACAGAATCAGGACCCGAGGCGGGATTTGCACGGTCCTTGCAACGCATCGTCCCGTTAAAAAACCAAATTCAAACACATTTATTATGGATGTAAAGAAAGTTACTACAAGCACGGGGTTCAAATTGAGCGTCATGACGCTGGCGATTATGAACATTACCGCCGTAGTGAGTCTGCGAGGGCTGCCCGCCGAGGCCGTCTACGGGCTTTCGTCGGCATTCTACTACCTGTTCGCCGCGATCGTCTTCCTCATTCCGACGGCCATGGTGGCCGCGGAGCTGGCGGCGATGTTCTCCGACAAGCAGGGCGGCGTCTTCCGCTGGGTGGGCGAAGCCTACGGCGCCCGCACGGGATTCCTTGCCATCTGGCTGCAATGGATCGAATCGACGATCTGGTATCCGACGGTGCTGACCTTCGGCGCGGTGTCGATCGCATTCATCGGCATGAACGAGGCGCACGACATGACGCTCGCCTCGAACAAGGTCTTCACGCTCGTCGTCGTGCTGGCCATCTACTGGATCGCCACGTTCATCGCCCTCAAAGGTCTGGGATGGGTCGGCAAGATCAGCAAATGGGGCGGCATGATCGGCACGATCATCCCCGCGGCGCTTCTGATCCTGCTCGGCATCATCTACCTCTCGACCGGCGGACAGAACCACATGGACATGTCGCAGGGCTTCTTTCCCGACCTCACGAAATTCGACAATCTGGTGCTCGCCAGCTCCATCTTCCTCTTCTACGCGGGTATGGAGATGATGGGCATCCATGTGATGGATGTCAAAAACCCGTCGCGCAACTATCCGAAAGCCATCGTCATCGGATCGCTCGTAACGGTCTGCATCTTCGTGCTGGGCACTTTCGCGCTGGGTCTGATCGTTCCGGCCAAAGACATCAACCTCACGCAGTCGCTACTGATCGGCTTCGACAACTATTTCAGGTATCTGCATATATCGTGGGCCGGGCCGATCATCGCCATCGCCCTGATGTTCGGCGTGCTGGCCGGCGTGCTGACGTGGGTGGCCGGACCTTCGAAGGGTATCTTCGCCGTGGGCAAGGCCGGCTATCTGCCGCCGTTCTTCCAGAAAGCGAACAAGAACGGCGTGCAGCGCAACATCCTGCTCATTCAGGGATGCGTCGTTACGCTGCTGGCGCTCCTGTTCGTCGTGATGCCTTCGGTGCAGTCGTTCTATCAGATCCTCTCGCAGCTCACCGTGCTGCTGTACCTCATCATGTACATGCTGATGTTCTCCGCGGCCATCGTACTGCGCTACAAGATGAAGGACACGCCGCGTCCGTTCCGTCTGGGCAAGGGCAACGGGCTCATGTGGCTGCTCGGCTGCGTCGGATTCTGCGGCGCCCTGCTGGCCTTCATCCTCAGCTTCGTGCCCCCCAGCCAGATCGCCACGGGCAGCAACACCGTCTGGTTCTCGGTGCTCGTCATCGGCTGCATCGTGGTCGTGGGCGCTCCGTTCGTGATCTACGCCATGCGCAAACCCTCGTGGAAGGACCCCGAGGCCGCCGCTCAGTTCGCCCCCTTCCATTGGGAAGAGCAGCCGGCCGCCGTGCCGGCCGACACGACGGCGAAAGCGAAGCCTTCGCCGTCGGCTAAACCTTCGTCATCCGAACTCCGCAACAAATAACCTTCCCGTCATGATACAGAAAATCACGAAACAGACGATCAAAGCCGCCATCGACGAGGCATACGCCAAATTCAAGGACGAGACGGGCGGCAAGAACGCCGATTACATACCCTATCTGGCCGGCGTGCCGTCGCAGCTCTTCGGCATCTCGGCCTGTCTGCCCGACGGCGAGGCGATCGCCGCAGGCGACACCGACTTCAAGTTCGGCATCGAATCGGTGTCGAAAGTGCCGACGGCGCTCCTCGCCATGAACCAGTACAGCGGCAAGGAGGTGCTCGACAAGATCGGCGCCGACGCCACGGGGCTGCCCTTCAACTCGATCATGGCCATTCTGCTCGAAAAGGATCACCCCTCGACGCCGCTGGTGAACGCCGGTGCGATCTCGGCCTGCTCGATGATCCGGCCCGTCGGAGACTCCGACGGCAAGTGGAAAGCGATCCGCAACTTCATCGAAGAGCTCGCGGGCTCCGGCGTGGAGGTGATCGACGAACTCTACGAATCGGAAACGGCCACCAACTTCAACAACAAGTCGATCGCGTGGCTGCTGAAGAACTACGGCCGCATCTACGACGATCCGGACATGGCGCTCGACCTCTACACGCGCCAGTGTTCGATCGGCGTTACGGCCCGGCAGCTCTCGGTCGCTGCGGCGACGATCGCGTTCGGCGGCGTGAATCCCGTAACCAAGCGCGAGGTTTTCCACCCCGAACTGGCGCCGAAGATCACGTCGATGATGGCCACCGTAGGTTTCTACGAACACACGGGCGACTGGCTCTTCCGCACGGGGCTTCCGGCCAAGACGGGCGTCGGAGGCGGCATCATGGGCGTCGTTCCGGGTGTCATGGGCATCGCTGCCTTCGCCCCGCCGCTCGACGAGGCCGGCAACTCGGTGAAGGCTCAGATGGCGCTGAGCTACATCGTCAACCGACTGCGTCTCAACATCTTCGAGCCATGCCGGTGCACGGTGGAAGGAAAAGAACCGGCCGAAGCGTAGAGGCGGCTGTCCGACGACCTCTGCCGGCACTTCGGACATTGCGGCCCTTTGCGACGCACCCGAAGAGCATGCACGGCATGAAATAGGGGCCGACAAATCTCTGTTCAATGAAAAGGGGCTGTCTAACACGTTTTAGACACCCCTTTTTTCATTCGTACCGCTATTCGGGAATTTTCCCAACACGCAATTTTCGGAGGGTTGAAAAAATTTGTCAGACAGACCCATTTCCGTTTTTCGAAGCTTCGCGGACAGCTTTCCCCGATCTTTCGGACCGCGCCTCCATCCGTGCGGCGGTTACGGGCTCCTCAGCCGGAAATCCGCCGCCCGCATGCACTTCCAAGGCACAGGCGGTCAACTCCGGAGGTCTTTGTGTCGGGAAAGCGGAACCGTTTCCGCAGCCACTCCGCCGCCGGGCGGCGGGAAGCCGATCCGGACGGCGGCACGATCATCCGGTGCGCACAGCCGTCCGGTCCGCGGTTCAGATACGACCGACCCGGCCCGCGCGTCCGATTCGGACGTGCGGGTGCTGTCGGGCTCACCCGTCTCATCGCCCGTCGTCCCGCCCCTGCGGCGGACGGCGGGAATGTTCCGCGCCGTCGGCACGATTCATCGTCCGGCAGTGGGTCCGCCGTCGGTCCGGCATTCGCTGCCGTCCTGCTGCACGAACAGCGTCCGCGTCGGAAAGGCGAATTCGAGACCCGCCTCGCCGAAGGATTCGAGGATCGCCATGTTCATATCGGACATCGCTTTCAGAATATCGCCCTGTTTTTCGATGTAATAGTAAAAAGTGATGTTGAGCGACGAATCGGCGTACTCGGAAAAATAGGCCGTAACATCCGACGGATTGCGGGAGACGTTTTCGACCTTGGCCGGCAGAGAGCGCAGAATATCCAGCGCCTCGGCCATCTTCCGGGCCGTCGTATCGTAGGTCAGCCCCAACTTCACCGTAGCCCGCCGCATCGGTTCGGAGGAGATGTTGACGATCGAGGCGTCCGTGATCTTGTAATTCGGGTAGCTGGTGATGCGCCGGTCGTAGCCCAATATCCGCGTACTGCGCATCCCGACATCCACCACCGTACCCTCCATGCCGTTCACGTTGATCGTGTCGCCGATGCCGAACGGTTTGTCGGTGAAGATCGTGATCGCCCCGAAAATGTTTTTCACCGTATCCTGTGCGGCCAGCGCGAAGGCGATGCCGCCGATGCCCAGCGTTCCCCACAGGGCATTTATATCGACGCCGACATTGCTCAGAGCCGTTACGGCGCCGATGATCCAAACGAGTACCAGCACCGTCCGTTTGACCACGGGCGTCATTTTCTGGATGTGTCCGTCCGACTTCTGCCCCCAATATCTCTGGAGCAACGCTCCCGAAAGACGCGCAAGGACCCACGTAACATCCAGCACGATCAGGATGCGGTAGGCATTGTCCACGTACTTCACCAGATCGTCCGGGTAGACCAGACGGTGAATGGCGATCCAGATACCCAACAGCATCACGGCGAATTTCAGAGGCGGCTCCAGCGAATAATAGACGATGTCGTCCACCCCCGTACGGGTGCGCCGCACGAGCGGTTCGAGGAATTTCCGGCTCAGAAAAGAGATCAGTTTCACGACCACGAACGCGCCCAGCACGAAGAGCAGGGAGATGATCCATGTCTGCACGGAATTTCCCAAGATTTCATATTCCATCATAGTTCCGACCATTTAATCGTATCCGTCATCCGGAGTGCCGCGCCTGCGGTCCGTGCGGCCGGTGCCCGGAACGGCACCGGTCTCCGCCGCATGGGTGCGGAACACTTTTCCCCGGGCGAAAACTCAACTTCTGTGCCTTTGGAAAAGATTTTGCACTTCACGACACGATAAATTCGCAAAGCGATGGAACTGACGATCCATAAATCCCGCAAAAAAGCGTTCGTTTTCATCGTCGCGGGAATCGCCGCAGGGGGCGCCGCAGGGCCGGTCATGCGCTGCGCCCGCGACACGGCGGCGGGCTGGTGTCTGATTCTGACGGCCGTTTTCACGCTGTTGTACGGCATCGGCACCCTCTGCGACCGCAGCCCCTATCTCATCCTCACCGAGCGCGGCATTCTGGAGACCCACACCCTCGGCGAGGAGATCGAATGGGAAGCCGTTCTCCGAGCGGACGACTTCTACTTTCGGGGACAGGATTGGGTGCGGCTTCTGCTCGACCGCAACGACAAGTCGCAGTTCATGCGCCCGTCGATGTTCCGTCGGTTCGACCGGCTGTACGATTCGAAAAGACTGAAAGCCGTTTATATCGGCATGCTGGGGCTGGAGTTCGACTCCGCCCGGCTGACCGCGCTGATCCGGGAGATGATCGCCGCAACCCCGCAGCAGCGGACCGGACTGCTGCAAGCGGCGAAGCAGCGCGGCGGACGCAGCCGAAAGGGTTGAGCGCAGCGTCGTGCACTGCCGGACGCCCTCCGCATGCAGCGATAGACGACCTCTCCGGCCCCGCACAGGACCGGCATCCGCCGTTCGCCGGCTCAGAGTCGAGGCAACGGCACTGCTCGGAAAAACGACGCCGAACAGAAAACGGCACTCAGCGAAAAAGCGACATCGCACGACAGCATGCGGGAAGACGAATGCCGGCGAAAAGCGACAAGCCCGCAGGCACCCGGAAAACGAGCCGGAAAGAATAAGACGTTGCAGCGGCGAATCGCGATTCGCCGCTGCAACCTCTTAGACGGGCAGGAACGGTAAAACACACGAGACATCGAGTGCAGGACGAGGGGGGGGCTGTCCGACAAGTTTTTTCAACCCTCCGAAAATTGCGCATTCGGAAAAGTTCCCGAATAGCGATACGAATGAAAAAGGGGTGTCCGAAACGCGTCAGACAGCCCCTTCGCTGCGATACCGGAAACGACGAAACCGTTCACCCGCGCGGCACACGGGTCTCCGCACTCTTTCGCCGGAACCGACCTACAACACCTCGTTCTGCACGCTGCGGAACAACTCCACATCCTCCGCGGGCGACTGCATCACATAGGTATGCGCCTCCGCGACCTTCGCCTCGGCCAGCTTGCAGAAGACCCGCGCCGACTGCACGTACTCGTCCGATTCGCCGGCCTGACGGGCCAGCAGGTAGGTGATGATGATGTGTCCGGCGGTCTCCACCAGCCGGCGGGCATGGAAGTCCTTGTATCCCGCGCACTCCTTTTCGAGCGTCTCGACACGGGCGTTCATCTCTTCGAACTTCGCCGTCAGCTCGCGCATCTTCGCCGCCACGGGCTGCATCGCGTCGCTGTACTGCGCCTCTTCGTAACGGCGGATCTGTTCGAGGAACGTACCCTTCGTTACGGCGTTGATCGCCGCCACGACCTGCAACTGCGACGTACCCTCATAGATATTCATGATGCGGGCGTCGCGGTAGAGGCGTTCGCACGCATAGTCCTTCATGAATCCCGAGCCACCGTGAATCTGGATGGCATCGAACGCCAGCTGGTTGGCATACTCCGACGAGAACAGCTTCACGAGCGGTGTGAAACCGTCGGCCAGCCGGTTGTAGAACTTCATCTCCTGCCGCTCGTCGGCTTCGAGCGCACGTTCGCGGGCAATGTGGCCGTATTGCTTGTAGATCTCCACGAAACGTGTGGTCTCGTAGAGCAGCGCACGGGCGCCCTGCAACTTGGCCTTCATGTTCGAAAGCATCTCCGCGACGGCCGCGAAGCGGATGATCGGCTTGCCGAACTGGGCGCGTTCGTGCGCATATTTGAGCGCCTCGCGGTAGGCGGCCTCGCACAGGCCCACCGACTGCGCGCCGATCCCCAGACGGGCGGCGTTCATGAGCGACATCACGTATTTGATCAGACCCATCTTCCGGTCGCCGACCAACTGTGCGGGGGCATTGATGAAGACCAGTTCGCAGGTGGGCGATCCCTTGATGCCGAGCTTGTTCTCGATGCGGCGCACCTTCACGCCGCCGTCGCGCTTGTCGTAGACGAGCATCGACAGACCGCGCGCGTCGGTCGTCCCCTCCTCCGTGCGTGCCAGCACGAGCGACACGTCGCCGTCGCCGTTGGTGATGAAACGCTTCACGCCGTTCAGGAGCCACGTCTGCCGCCCCTCGTCCCACGTCGCCCGGAGCATCACGGCGCCGAGGTCCGAACCGGCATCGGGTTCCGTGAGGTCCATGGCACAGGTCGCACCGGCCGACACCCACGGCAGGTATTTGACTTTGAGCTCCTCCGAGGCGAACTCGTTGAGCGTCTCGGCGCAATCCTGCAAACCCCAGATGTTCTCGAAGCCGGCATCGGCGCGCGCCACCATCTCGTTGGCCATCACGAAGCAGACGAGCGGGAAATTCAGACCGTCGTACTTGCGCGGCAGCGTCATACCGCTCAGACCCGCGTCGACGATCGCCTGAAGGTTCCGCACCGTACCCGAAGCGTACTCCACCCGGTCGCCGACCACGCGCGGACCTTCGTGGTCCACGCCTTCGGCATTCGGTGCGATCACCTCGCCGCATACCTCGCCCGCGATGTCCAACACGCGGCGGTAGGAGTCCATAGCGTCCTCGAAATTCTGCGGCGCGAAATCGTAAAGGTCCTTTTCGGCGAATCCGCGCTCCTTGAGCTCCACGATCTTGCGCATCATCGGATGCCGGAGGTGGAACTGCAAATCCTTGTTATCGGTAAAGAAATTAGCCATTACTTCGAATTTTGTTTGTAGTACTTAATCATCTTGGGGATCACGTCGTTCACGTCGCCCGTGATCGCATAGTCGGCGATCTTGCAGATCGGAGCCTCGGGATCGGAGTTGATCGAAATCACCATCGACGACTGGTCCATGCCGGCCGTGTGCTGGATCTGCCCCGAGATGCCGCAGGCGATGTAGAGTTTCGGGCGCACCGTTACGCCCGTCTGGCCGATCTGGCGCGCATGGTCGGCGAATCCGGCATCCACCGCGGCGCGGCTCGCACCCACCTCGGCGCCCAACACCTCGGCCAGCTCGTGCACGAGGCGGAAGTTCTCCTTCGAACCCATGCCGTAACCGCCCGCCACGATCACGCTCGCGCCCTTGATGTTGATCCGGCGCTCCTCGATCTGGCGGTCGACGATCCGCACCGCAAGGTCCGCATCCTTCACGAACCTGCGCCAGTCGATCGCCTTCACCTCGCCGGCATGGGGTCTTGCGGCCTCCTCCTTGCGCATCACGCCCTCGCGCACGGTGGCCATCTGCGGACGGTGATCGGGGTTGACGATCGTGGCGATGATGTTGCCGCCGAAAGCCGGGCGGATCTGGTACAGCAGATTGGTGTAGCCCTTGCCCGTCTTGGGATCGGCATGGTCGCCGATCACGAGCTGCGTGCAGTCGGCCGTGAGGCCGCTGTGCAGCGCCGACGACACGCGCGGCGCGAAGTCGCGCCCCACGGGCGTGGCGCCGAAGAGCACGATCTGCGGCTTCTCCTGCTCCACGAGGCCGCACATTACGGCCGTGTGGGGCAGCGTGCGGAACGGGGCGAAGATCTTATCGTCGGCCACCCACACCGTGTCGGCACCATAGCGGGCCAGCTCCTTTTCGAGCCCTGCGAGGCGTTCGCCGATCGCCACCGCTTCGAGTTTCACCTTCAGCGTATCGGCCAGCTCGCGGCCCTTGGTCAGCAATTCGAGGCTCACGTCGGCTACGGCCCCGTTTTCGAGTTCGATATATACGAATATGTTGTTCATGTCTGCCAAAGTAAGTTATTATCCGAGCGTGTGGCTCGCAATGAGTTCGACCATGAGTGAGCTGATGTCGCAGTCCGCGGCCGTGAGTCTTTTCGACTCCTTGGCCTGAAAGACGACGTTCTCGATCTTCTTCACCTTCGTCGGCGAACCGGCCAGTCCGAGCTGCTGCGGATCGGGATCGACGTCCGCCGCAGACCACTCGACGATGTGCAGATACTCCTTCGCGGCTGCGCGGCGAGCGGCTTCGGAGTCGGGCGCCGCGGCCATCTCGGAAGGCGTGAGGGCGAATTTATACTTCATCACGCGGCGGGCGTTGCGCGGCCGGCATTCGGGTGCCGAAGCATTGACGGTCAGCACCATCGGAACGGGACACTCGACCGTTTCGGTACCGTGGTCGAGGCGGCGCTTGACGACGATCGAGTTCTCGTCGAGCTTCACGACCTCCTCGGCATAGGTTACTTGCGGAAGTCCGAGTTTCTCGGCCACCTGAGGTCCCACCTGCGCCGTGTCGCCGTCGATGGCCTGACGGCCTGCGACGATCAGATCGGGGGCGATCCGGCGCAGCGCGCACGAGAGCGCATAGGAGGTGGCGAGCGTATCCGAACCGGCGAACTCGCGGCCCGAAAGCAGATAGCCGCCGTCGGCGCCGCGGAACATCGCGTCGCGGATGATGTCGGCGGCACGCGCGGGGCCCATGGTCAGCACGTGCACCGCAGCGTCTCCGGCCAGCTCCTTGATGCGGAGCGCCATTTCGAGCGCATTCAGATCTTCGGGATTGAAGATCGCAGGCAGCGCCGAGCGGTTCACCGTGCCCTCGGGGGTCATGGCGTCCTTGCCCACGTTGCGGGTATCGGGCACCTGCTTTGCCAGAACGACAATGTTGAGTTGTTTTTTCATATCTTAAATCAAATTCCTAAAAATAGCATATTCCAAATCATTACCGGCAACCGTCCGGCGCATGCGCATCGCCGTGAAAAGCCGCGGGCCCGCGCGCACCGGCGGTCTTCGCCGCATCCTCCGGCACATCCGCCCGACAGGCTCACGACCGCACCGATGCGAACCGGCAAGGCGCCGCCGAACGGATTCAGCCGCACAAACCGCCCTTCGGACATGAGATCCCGGACCGGACTGCTCCGGACCGCTCCGCTGCGCGTCCGCCGCCCCGATGTCGGGACGAGGGGCGCACGACCGTCCCCACCGAACGCCTCCGGCATTCCACGCGCCTCCGGCATCCTTCCCGCGGTTCTCCGCTCTCCGCGAGCGCCGGGGCCGGCGCTCGCGGTATCTTTATCCGTGTTTCTGCGCCCCCGCACCGATCTTTTCCGGACCGGCCCTGCGAGCTTCTGCGGCCCCGGCACCGGCCTCTCTCCGAACCGGTATCCTCTGCGTCTCCGCACCCGAACCGCCGCCCCTTCGGAACTACCGGCTCAACCGGGATTTCTGCGGACCGGACTGCCGCATCCGTAATCCCGGCATCCCCGGCACTTCTGCGGCCCCGGCGCAGCCGCCAGAAGGCCGGAGCGCGGTGCCGACCGAGCCGCCGGCAGACGCAGCGGTCGCTTCGGGGCAGGGTACGCAAACCGACGACGCCTCGTGCACAGCGGAACGGAACTCCGCTTCGGCCGGAACGGACCGGCGCCGATGTCGAATCGCCGGCCGCCCGTCCCGCAGGGTGCGAAACGCGCCCTCGGCCGGTCTATCGCACGACCGTCTCCGAACGGTCGGGGCCGACCGAAATGATCTTCACGGGCACGCCCGTCTCGTGTTCGATGAACTCCACGTAGGTCTTGAACTCGGCGGGAAAATCCTCGTAGCGCGCAATGCGGCGCAGGTCGCATTTCCAGCCTTCGAACTCCCTGTACACGGGTTTCAGACCGCCGTCGATCGCATAGGGGAACTCGTCGGTCCGTTCGCCGCCGATCTCGTAGGCGGTCGCCACTTTGATGGTATCGAAATCGTTCAGCACGTCGGACTTCATCATGATGAGCTGCGTAACGCCGTCGATCATGATCGCATATTTGAGCGCCACCAGATCGAGCCAACCGCAACGGCGTTCGCGGCCCGTAACCGCTCCGTATTCGTGGCCCAGATCGCGCAGCCGGGCTCCCGTCTCGTCGAACAGCTCCGTGGGAAACGGTCCGCTGCCTACTCGGGTGCAGTAAGCCTTGAAGATGCCGTAGACTTCGCCGATGCGGTTGGGCGCCACGCCCAGCCCCGTACAGGCACCCGCACAGACCGTATTGGACGACGTAACGAAGGGATACGAACCGAAATCCACGTCGAGCAGCGTCCCCTGAGCGCCTTCGGCCAGAATGCTCCGCCCCTCCGCCAGCGCACGGTTGATCGCATACTCGCTGTCGATGATCGGGAAACGCCTGAGGTATTCCACCGCATCGAACCAGCGGCTTTCGAGCTCCGCGATGTCGTATTCGAACCCAAGACTGCGGAGAATCGCCTCGTGGCGGGCCTTGGCCCGTGCATAGACGTCTCGGAAATCGGGCCGCAGCAGATCGCCCACACGCATGCCGGTGCGGCTCACCTTGTCCGTATATGCCGGACCGATGCCCTTGCCCGTGGTGCCGATCTTCGAACTGCCCTTGGCGGCCTCGTAAGCCGCATCGAGCATGCGGTGCGTCGGCAGGATCAGATGCGCTTTTTTCGAGATGCTGAGCTGCCGCGCGAGGTCGTGGCCGCTCGCGGCGAGCGCCTCGGCCTCCTCGCGGAAAAGAACGGCGTCGAGCACCACGCCGCTGCCTATGATGTTCTGCTTGCCGCCCTGAAAAATACCCGACGGAATCGAGCGCAGGATGTATTTCTCACCGTTGAATTCCAGCGTATGACCGGCATTGGGACCGCCCTGAAAACGTGCCACGACCTCGTAGGAAGGGGTCAGCACGTCGACGACCTTGCCTTTGCCTTCGTCTCCCCATTGCAGTCCGAGGATGACGTCCACTTTTTTCATGTGTACAAAACGTAATTTAATGCAAAAGACATTTTTTGCATCCAAAGATAGACATTTTTATCCTAAAAAACCAACGAAACGCACGCATTGTTTAGGGCCGCGGCGAAAACGCGGCGTTTCCTGCGGGTCGGCACACTCCTCCTCCGACGCAAAAAACGGTTTCCCGACACATCCGACGCCGGTCAGCGACAACGCTTCGCGGCAGACGGCGGGACCTCTGCCGATTCGCAGCCATCCGGAATATCCGGACCGGTCATCGGATCGCAAGATACGCCCCGTACATGCCGGCTCCGCCCCCACCGACGAATCCGCCGTCCTGCGTAAAGCCCGCGCCGGCAGCCGGATAGCCCGGCCGTCGAGACACTCCGCAGCGCATGCGGGAAGAGCGGCTCCGAAACGCAGGCGGCCCCTTCATCCCGCCAAAGGGCCGGTATGTGCCGCGCGAAGACCTGTTCGCTTTTGCGTCCGCAACATCCGGCAGCTCGTATTTCCGATCTCGTGTTACGGCCGGAAGAGAAAAAGTTCTTTTACAGTCCCCGTCGCGAACCTCGAAATCTTGCTCCCGCGTAACGCCTTTACCTTAATATTATTTCTCCGACGGTTCCGGTCTCCCGCCTGCCGGACGGACGTCCCGGCACACTGTCGCCGCCCACGCCCGCATCCGCCGCCACGCGCAGCGAGACCGCCCCGGGGCTCCGCGCCCCGCAGTACGCCCCGCGCGGCACACCGGCGGCGGTGCGAACGGCCGCGACCACGGAGAACGCCAGTCGGAGAGCTCCTCCGCGCCGAAACGGAGGCCGCACCACCCGCAGCGGACGGACCTCGTCCACACTTCATCTTCAACGGCCGCGCCCCCGCCGGTACGAAATCCGACAGGGGCGGTTCCCGAATCCCGGAGGCTTGCCTGCATTCTCCCATCATCCGGGCAGCGAAAACCCATCCTCCGGCCGCGCACCGCACGGAAACGCCTTGCCCGGCGCACCGGGCAAGGCATGCGGAAGCCGGACCGGTACGCAATTCGATCGTTCCGTATCGGGAAGGTCCGGCCGGTCAGATGTCCACGTCGTCGTCCGTCCGCTCGGACATCTCGGAATTGCCGTCGTCCTGAATCTCGTCGGCACCTTTGATTTCGTCGTCGTAGTAGTCCTTCTCCTCGTCGTCGGGTCTGTGCTCGTCGATCTTGACATCAATCTTGACAAGGTAGGCGACCTCTTCCGTATCGAACGGAACGGCATAGAAAAAGCCGCCGTTGGGCTTGTCCACCCGCATCATCGCCTCGGTGAATCCCAGCGGATATTGTTGTTTGACCGCCTCCTGAAGTTCGGCGGACAGATTGTGGAAACTGGTAACTATATGCTTCTTCGCCTTGTTTGGTGTAGCCATGTTCGTGGAAATGTGCTGAAATTTTCTGCAAGTATACGTAAAATTTGCCTACTGCGCCAAATCCGCAAAAAAATTTTGCAATTTTTTCATTTTTCGGCCTCGTTCGGGACAAAATATGTATCTTTACCCATGAATACATATGCGATATGATCCGCGACAGAATCGAGGAGCTGCGACGGCAGCTCGAATATCATAACCGTAAATATTACGTCGACAACGCACCCGAAATCTCCGATTTCGAATTCGACGCCCTGATGCGCGAACTGCAGGAGCTGGAGCGCGCACACCCCGAGTACGCCGACCCCAACTCCCCCACGGCGCGCATAGGCAGCGATCTGACGGCCGAGTTCGCAAGCGTCGCCCACCGCTTCCCGATGCTCTCGCTGGGCAACACCTACTCGCTCGACGAACTGCACGAGTTCATCGGCCGCATCGAGAAGGAGGTCGGGCGGACGGAGTTCGTCTGCGAGCTGAAGTTCGACGGCACGGCCATTTCGCTCACCTACGAACACGGACGCCTGCTGCGCGCCGTTACGCGGGGCGACGGCACCGCGGGCGACGACGTTACGGCCAACGTCCGCACGATCCGCACCGTGCCGCTGCGGCTGGCGGGCGACGACTGGCCCGACTACTTCGAAATCCGCGGCGAGATACTCATGCCCTACGCCTCGTTCGACCGCCTCAACGCCGAGCGCGAAGCCGCCGGCGAGACGCTCTTCGCCAATCCGCGCAATGCGGCGGCCGGCACCCTCAAGCAGCAGTCGTCCGCCGTGGTGGCGCGGCGCGGACTGGACTGCACGCTCTACCAGCTCGCGGGCGACGAGCTGCCCTACGACTCGCACTGGGAGAATCTGCAAATGGCCCGCCGGTGGGGCTTCAAGGTCTCGGACGCCATGCGCATCTGCCGCGACGCGGCCGAGATCGACGCCTACATCGGACATTGGGACGCGGCGCGCCGCACGCTGCCCTTCCCGACGGACGGCGTGGTGGTCAAAGTCAACCGCTATGCCGACCGCCGGGCGCTGGGCTCCACGGCCAAAGCCCCGAAGTGGGCCGTCGCCTATAAATTCAAGGCCGAGCAGGCTCTCACGCGGCTCGTCGGCATCGACTTCCAAGTGGGCCGCACGGGAGCCGTTACGCCCGTAGCGAACCTCGAACCCGTGCAGCTGGCCGGCACGACCGTCCGGCGGGCCACGCTCCACAATGCCGAGCAGATCGCGCTGCTGGACGTGCGGCCGAACGACATGGTTTACGTCGAGAAAGGCGGCGAGATCATCCCGAAAATCACGGGCGTGGAACTCTCGCTGCGCCCGGCCGGCAGCCGGCCCTTCGAGTACATCGACCGCTGTCCCGTCTGCGGCACTCCGCTGGTGCGCTACGAAGGCGAGGCCAAGCACTATTGTCCCAACGCGAGCGGCTGCCGGCCTCAGATTCTGGGCCGCATCGTCCACTTCATCCGCCGCAAGGCGATGGACATCGACGGATTGGGCGAGGAGATCGTTACCCGGCTCTTCGACGAGGGGCTCATCCGCAACGCCGCCGACCTCTACGACCTCAGCTCCGATCAGATCGCCCGGACCCGCATCGTTACGAAAGGCACCGAAAAACAGGCGCGCAAACTCATCGAGGTCATCGAAAAGGGCGGCCGTTCGAAAAACCGGATCGTCGATGCGCTCGTGGAGCGGGGCGTCGTCGCGGACGCCGCGGAGATTCCGCAGCTGCCCCTCGAAACGATCATGGAGGTAGATCTGGAAAAGGAGATCGGCGCGAAAACGGCCGACCGGATCATCCGGAATCTGGAGCGCTCCCGCGAGGTTCCGTTCGACCACGTGCTCTTCGCCCTCGGCATTCGCTTCGTGGGCGAGACGACCGCCAAATATCTGGCGGCCCACTTCGGATCGCTCGACGCACTGATGGCCGCATCGCGCGAGGAGCTGGTCGAAGCGGACGAGGTCGGAGAGAAGATCGCGGACGGCATTCTCGACTTTTTCGCCGACGGGCGGAATCTGGCGATCATCGAGCGGCTGAAAAAGGCCGGGCTGCAATTCCGGTCGGAAAAACGGGAACCGGCTTCGGCGGCGCTCGCGGGGAAACGCCTCGTGATTTCGGGCCGGTTTTCGCGCAGCCGCGACGAAATGAAAGCGCTCGTCGAACGCCACGGCGGCAAGAACCTCTCGGCCGTTTCGTCCGGCACGGACTATCTGGTAGCCGGCGAAAAGACGGGTCCCGAGAAGTTGAAAAAAGCGGAAAAATACGGCGTCCGGATCATCTCGGAATCGGAGTTTTTCGACCTGCTGGCGCCGGCGCAACAGACGGGCCCGGCCGTAGTTGCCGGAGCGGCGAACTCGCCGGAGCCGGAGGCCGCCGAGCCGGAAGCGACGGATCGGGAGACGCCCGCAGCAGCCGGATCGGAGCCCGCGCAGGAGCGGAAGCCGGTCGCGCAGGCCGGGCCGGAAGCCGCGGCGGAGAAAACGTCCGCGCCGTCCCCGGCGACACGTGAGGCGTCCGCACCGACCGGTGAGGCTCCGACGCAAGGTTCGCTGTTCTGAGCGCCGCCGTGCGTTTTCCAGCTCCCGCCGGACCGATCCCGGACCGGAGAGGGAAGCGCCGAGGCGGTAGCACGGCCGCAGCAGGCAGGCGCCCCGCCGCGGAACGGCACCCGCCGGACGACTGCTCCGGCATGCCAAAACATGCGGCCGGCACACACGGCCGCCGAGCCGGACGATTATAGTACGAATCAAACAACACAACTCGCTTGATATGTTGAAACACAAACTTTCCGGCGTAGGAGCCGCCATGATCACCCCCTTCACATCCGACGGACGGGTGGACTACGAGGCGCTCGCCCGCATGATCGACTACGTGATCGAGGGCGGCGCGGACTATATCGTCGCGCTGGGCACCACGGCCGAGACCCCGACGCTCTACATGCCCGAACGGGCCGTGATCGCCATGTTCATCTCGAACCAGATCGCGGGCCGCGTACCGTTGGTGATGGGTTGCGGCGGCAATTCGACCTCCGAGGTGCTCGATCAGCTCCGCGAATTCGACCTGCGCGGCGCCGACGCCATCCTGAGCGTTACGCCCTACTACAACAAACCCTCGCAGGAGGGGTTGTACCAGCATTTCCGCACCGTCTCGGAGCACTCGCCCGTGCCCGTGATCCTCTACAACATCCCGGGCCGCACGGGGGTCAACATGACGGCCCGGACCACGCTCCGGCTGGCGGCGGACTTCCCGAACATCGTCGGCATCAAGGAGGCGTCGGGCGACATCGAGCAGATCCAGCAGATCATCGACCGCCGGCCCGAGGGATTTCTCGTCCTCTCGGGCGACGATGCGATGGCCATCGAACTGATGCGGCGCGGCGGCGACGGTGTGATCTCAGTGGCGGTGAACGCCTTTCCCGAGCGGTTCATGCAGTGCATGAACCGGGCGAAGGCCGGCGATTTCGCCGCCGCGGACAAAGAGTACGAAGCGCTGGCCGAAGCCGTGCAGGCGCTCTTCGCCGAGGGCAATCCCACGGGCGTGAAATGCGCGCTGGCAGCGATGGGCCGGATCGGCAACACGCTGCGGCTGCCGCTCGTACCGGGTTCGAAAGCGCTGGAGGAACGGCTCCGAAAACTGATCGCGGAATACGATTTGCGCTGATTTCGCGTTATTGCTACCGAAAGCGGCGCGCCGAACGCCCCGCCAACTCCCCGGGAGCAGCCGCCCGGCATGCTCCCCCGTGCGGCACGGGGAGCATCAATTCGCAGAGCCGCCCCGCGACCGGTGCATACGGTCCCGGAGCAGACGCGGAAGTGGCATCCGGGACACAGGCGGCGAAGAGCCGCAAAACAGGCGGCGGAGAACGTGCGGAAGACGACGGAGAACGACGCCGGGAATACGCGGCATGTACGGATATTCGTACTGTACATGCCGGAAATTCCGGATGCCGGAGCTCGCATCGGACGCCGGTCGTCGGGCCCGCGGGCTGCGTCCGCAAGTCCGCCCCGCCCCCCGACCGCCTACGGCGGACGAACGCGCACGCACGCGAGCGGATTGCCGGACCGCACGTCCGACACTCCGGGGGAACGGGTCCGTCTCGTCGTGCCGTGCGCAAAACCGAACGCAAGTACGGGTTTTGCCGGGGGGGGAGGAAAGCAAGCGAACGAACCGGATCCGTCCACGCTATCCGGCGCGGGAGGCACCTTCCTCCGCCTCGCAAGGCCGAAGCGCTCCGACCGCCGGTGCGACAAAATATACGACCGTCAATGTATCATTGCAGAAAAAACGACCGATGAAACGACTATTCCGCATCGCAGCGCTGCTGCTGCCCGCACTGGCTGCGGCACAGGCGCCGGACGAAGAGGCGATCTTCGACCGGACCACGCAGGCCTCTTCGCCCTACTACTACCCCAACCTGTTGATCCGCTACAATGCGGGCGACACGACGCTCACCGTCGACGACTACCGCTACCTCTACTACGGCTACGCCTTCCGCGACGAGTACAAGCCCCTGTCGACCAACGACGACCTCGACCGCACGCTGCTGGTGGCCGCGCGTCTCGATCCGGACAAACCCCGCGTCGAGGACCTCGAAGCCCTCATCATGTCGGGCACGGCGGCCCTCGAACGGGATCCCTTCAGCCCGAAGCTGCTCAACCTGATGGCCTACGCCTACGGCGCTCTGGGCAACAAGGAGCAGGAGACGGCCTACTACGACCGCATGCAGAAGGTCGTCGCCGCGATCAAATCGACGGGCGACGCACTGACGCAGCGCACGCCGCAGCACATCCTGATGTTCGACCATGCGCTCGACGTGATGACGGCCGACGGTCTGATCCCGGGCAAAAGCCGCATCGTGAGCCGCACGACGGAGTACGTGCCGCTGCTCGAAGCGAAGCAGATCGACGGCCGCAAGGTCAAGGGGCTCTATTTCGATTACAGCCGCATTTACCGCAACAAGCCCGAAGGCTACACCTTCAAGCGCGAGCGGACGTGGCAGTTCAACAACCTCAAACCGCGCGAATACAAATGATGAAACGCATCCCGAAGACGAAAACGCAAACCCTCCGGGCGGTGTGCGCACCGCGATCCGCCCGAATCCGCGGCCGGCGCCGCCTTCCCGGCAGAGCCGCGGGATTCGTGCTGCTCGCGCTCCTGCTGCTCGCAGGCGCCTCCTGCACCTCGGACGACAGACCCTCCGTCGAACCGCCCGCACCCGTCGGCCGCAACCATACGATCATGGTCTATCTCACGGGCACCTCGCTCCTGCGGTTCTACACGCAAAACATCGAGGGCATGTGCAATGCGGTGGACGCGGCGATGCTCGCCGAAAACCGGATCGTCGTCTGCTACCAGCCGACGGACCGGAGTTCGGCTCTCATGCAGGAGGTCCGCTACGATGCCGACCGGGGAAAGGGCGTGCTCGAAACGCTGAAGACGATCAGTCCCTTCGAAGCCTCCGATCCGGAAGACGTGGCGCAGATGTTCGCCTGCATGCAGGCCGCGGCGCCGGCCGACACCTACGGCATCATCATCGGCTGCCACGGCAAAGCGTGGGTGCCGGCCTCCAGCGGCACGCTCCGCATCCACGGCAAAAACCTCTGCGGCGACTACTGGACGCCGGCCGACGGGGCGCTGCCCACGCGATCGTTCGGCGACGCGCAGCACGAACTCGACATCGCCGAACTGGCCGCGGTCCTCGAAGGACTCGCGACGCGGCCCGAATACCTGATCTTCGACGCCTGCTTCATGGCCAACATCGAGACCCTCTACGACCTGCGCCGCAGCGCCGACTACATCGTCGCTTCGCCCTGCGAAGTGATGGGCATCGGCTTCCCCTACGACCAGTTCGTTCCCGCCCTGCTTTCGGATGCGGACGCCGCCTCGAAGATGCGGCAGACGTGCGAAAACTTCTACGACTACTACGACGCGCAGTCGGGCTACTACCGCTCGGGCTGCATCTCGATGACCGTTACCGCGCAGCTCGACGCGCTGGCCGGGGTCATGCGCCGCATCAACGCCGCGCCCCGACGCGACTACGACCCTCGGCAGCTTCAGATCTACGAAGCGCTGTCGTCGCCCCTGCTGTTCGATTTCGGACACTACGTAAACTCCGTGTGCGACGATCCGGCCCTGCTCGCGGATTTCGAAGCGCAGATGGCGCTCGCCTTTCCCGCGGAGTGCCGGCTGCATACCGAATCGTTCTACTCGGCCTACAACCAACGGTTGAATCCCATCGTCTATTACACGGGCGTCTCCATCAGCGAACCGTCCGAAGTATATACCGAAGAGAACAAGCGGACGAGCTGGTACCGGGCGACGCACTGACCGGCACAGCGGGAACCCGCAATCCGGAACAGGAAACGCCCGGCGCTGCCATAGCTGCCGGGCGTTTCCTGTTTGCAACCCCGTTTTCGCATCTCGGCACAGGCCGAACGGCACCCGGTTCCGCACCCGGCTTTTCGGAAACGGCCGCTTCGGTCGGGAATGTCCGCCCGTTCCCGGACATTCCCGACCGAAACTCGGATTGCGTCCGCCTTACCGGAAACGCTTCGCACCTGCGTGCCGAGGCGTCAGAACCGCACCATGAACTCCACGACCAATTTATCCTGTTCGGAAACGGCCGGAACTGCGGACGCCCGGTAGAAATAGGCTTCGTAGTTGAGCCGGATGTCGGCCCGAAACGGCAGCCCCAATCCGAAGGTCAGGCCGCCCGTGATGCGGTGGCGGGCCGGATCGTCCGCATGGAGCACTCCGTCGCTGCCGAACGTGCCGTCGCTGTGGTCCGAAAGGTAATCGTACCGCAGGAGCGCCGAAATGCGGTTCAGGATCCGTTTCACGGGGAAATCGCGGCAGACGAACGCATCGACCGCATTGACCCCGGGGAAGGCTCCGCCGGCATAGTTCTTCCGCAGATATTCCGCCTCGACGTGCCAGCGGCCGTCGTCGTAGAAAACGCCCGCGTCGTACATGCAGACATCCACCGCCTCGGGCCGCACCTTCTGAAAACCGAGCGTGAGGTTGACCCGTTCGGCGAACCACGCCTGCCCCTTGATCGAATAGTTGAACCGTCCGGTCCAGAAATCCTTCTGCTCCGTAAGTCCCGAACCGTTGAACAGGCCCCCTTCGATCACGACGGGAATCTCCCCGCCGAACGACCAGCCGAGCGTGGCCCCCACATCGCGGACGTTGCCGGCCTGCTTGGCGATGAACGAACGGTTGGCGAAGTACTGCTCGTGGGGCGAACGGTGGGCGTCGATCGTGAACGGCACACGCATCTGGCCGATGGTGAAGCGCAACCTGCTCCGCAGCATGTCGAGCCGCACATAGGCGTCGAGCATCCGGATCGACCCTTCGTCCGAAAGGTCGATCTCGGCCTTGTAATCCACGACGGGCGTAACGCTGCCCGAAAGGCCGAAACGGGCGTTGCGCACCTCGAAACGCCCCTTGTCGATGTCGGGCTGGTATTCGAACTTCGCGCGGACCGTACCGTTGATCCGCACGGAAAATGCCGATTCCGGTCCGGCGGAAAGAGCGTCCGGCCGCTTCGCCCCGCCCTGCCCCGCACTCTTTCCGAAGACCTCAGAAGGCAGACGTCCTCCCGCCGGAAGCGAATCGGCCCCCACCCTGCCCCCGGCAGAAACCGAGTATTCCACAGCCTCCGCAACGTCCTCCGCTCCGCTCGCATCGGAAGACGGACACGGCGCGCAACTCGATTCCGCACCCGCTCCGCACGCAGCGGAAACGGCACGGCCCTCACCGGCGGTTCCGTGCGACACGAACTCTGCGAAGGCAGGATCGTCGGGACGGAACGCCGCGGCGGATACGGCGGAAAAATACGGACCGGCCTCAGGCGCAGGTCGCGCAGCGGCAATAAAAGAGCTCCCGAGGAGCGAAACGAGGAGCATGCAGCGTGTCGTCATTCGATAACATCATGCGGTGAACGCTGCAAAAGAACGGCTTTCGTTTTACAGCCCGATGACACGCACATTACATTTCGATGAAATCCGGCACGGCGGTGGCACAGCAAAGGCACGGCAAAGACACAGCAGAAGCGCAGCAGAGACACAACAAAAGCACGGCAAGGATACATCAGAGGCGCGGCAGAGACACAGCAGAGGCGCAGCAGAGACACAGCAGAAGTACAACGGGGACACAACAAAGGCGCGGCAGCCCCGAATGCAAATACAGACGGTGCTCCGGTCTCCCCGTACCGCAAAAAATCATCGTCCGGTCGGGAATCTTCCCGACCGGACGAAATCCTGAAAACCGGCCTTTGCGAAAAGTCCTTTTATCGTTCCAGCCGCCCGGGCCGAAACGGGCCGGACAGCAGTCCGGACGAAACGGACTGGAAAAAACGGACTGGAAAAAACGGACCGGACAGCAATCCGGACAGTAGCGGCGCTCCCTATTCGTACTGCCCCGACTTGAGCCGTTCGACCTCCTCGCGCGTGAGGAAGCGCCATGCGCCGCGTTTGAGGTTCTTCTTCGTGAGACCGGCGTAATAGACGCGGTCGAGCTTCTGGACCGTATAGCCCAGATGTTCGAAGATACGGCGCACGATGCGGTTGCGGCCCGAGTGGATCTCGATGCCGATCTCCTTGCGGTCGTCCTTGACATAGGCGATCTCGTCGGCATGTATTTCGCCGTCTTCGAGCGTGATGCCCTCGGCGATGGCCTCCATATCGGCCCGTTCGAGCGCCTTGTCGAGCGTTACCTGATAGATTTTCTTCTTCCGGTAGGAGGGGTGCGTCAGCTGGCGCGTGAGATCGCCGTCGTTGGTGAAGAGCAACAGACCGACGCTGTTCTTGTCGAGACGGCCCACGGGATAGATGCGCTCCGTACAGGCACCCTTCACCAGTTCCATCACGGTCTTGTCCGCATGCGGATCGTCGAGCGTCGTTACATACCCTTTCGGCTTGTTGAGCACGAGGTACACCTTCTTCTCGCCCTGCACGCGGCTGTCGTTGAACCTCACCTCGTCGTTCGGCATCACTTTCGTTCCCAGCTCGGTAACGATCCTACCGTTGACCGAGACGAGTCCGGCCTGAATGAAGTCGTCGGCTTCGCGGCGCGAGCAGATGCCCGACTGTGCGATGTAGCGGTTCAGGCGCATCTCGCCGATCTGTTTGCCGGGATTGTAGCGCGGATAGTCGCCCGCAGGCTTGTCGCTGCGTCTGAATCCCTTCCGAGGTTTGCCGCACGAAGGCTTGCCGCCGAATTTCTCGGGTGCGCCGCAGTCGCGCTTCTCCCCGTAGGCGGGTCGGTCGCCATAACCGCGGCCGCGGTCGCCCGGAGCCGGACGATCGCCGTAACGCTTCGGGCCCGATTTCCGGTCGCCGGAACCGCTCTTCGCACCGTAAGCGGGTTTGTCTGCATAGCTGCGTCCGCGCTCCCCGTAAGCGGGACGACCCTCGGAGCCGTGCGCCGGACGCCCGGACCGCACCGGACGATTGTCCGCCGTGAAATTGGGATTGTACGACGCACGGCCGCGGTAGGACGATCGCCCCGAGTCGGCGGCATCACGCTGCGGACGCGGGCCACGCTCGACGCGCTCCGTCGCAGCCGCAGCCGTGCGCACCCGTCTGTCGCGTCCGAAACGCGAAAGGGCATCCGTCGAGTCGTTCTTGAAATCTTTCATAATAAAATAATCGTAAGTTGCGGCAAAGGTAATGCATTTTTTCGGATGCGGGTCCATTCCCGCACCCGATTTCGGGAGAAAAGTCCGCGGACGGCACATTTTTGCCGAATTAGCCGTATCTTTGCCGCCGTACATGACCATGAACCGCGAAATCCTGCGAATCGCAGTCCCGAACATCGTATCGAACATCACGGTGCCGCTGATGGGCATCGTGAGTACGGCCATTGCGGGACACTGGGGCACGGACTCGGCCGCGACGATCGGATCGCTCGCCATCGGCGTCTCGATCTTCAACTTCATCTACTGGAACTGCTCGTTCGTGCGCATGGGCACCAGCGGCCTCACGGCTCAGGCCTTCGGCGCGGGCAACTTCCGCGAATGCACCAACATGCTGGCCCGCGCGATCGCCGTGGCGCTCCTGCTGGGCCTGCTGATCCTCATGCTGCAATACCCGTTGGGCGAGGCGGCCCTGTGGGCCATGAACGGCAGCCAGATGACGCGCGACTACTACTATACCCGCATCTGGGCCGTACCGGCAGGCATCCTGCTCTTCGGGCTCAACGGCTGGTACAACGGCATGCAGAACGCCGTGATCCCGATGTGTACGGCCGTTACGGTCAACATCGTCCACATGTCGTGCAGCCTTTGGTTCGCGTTCCGCATGGACATGGGAATCGTCGGGATCGCCTACGGTTCGGTCATCGCCCAATGGACGGGCGTGGCGTTGTCGGTCGTACTGCTGAGGATCTTCTACCGCAAAAAAATCACCCGCATCGACTGGCGCGAGGTGGTGGACCTCAAGCCTCTGCGCGCGTTCTTCGCCGTCAACCGCGACATCATCCTGCGGACGCTCTGCATCGTGGCCGTCTACACGTTCTTCACGGGCGCCTCGGCCCGCATGGACGATCCGGCGATGCTGGCCGTCAACACGCTGCTGCTGGAGCTTTTCACGCTCTTCTCCTACATGAACGACGGTTTCGCCTACGCGGCCGAAGCGCTCACGGGCCGCTTCATCGGAGCGCGCGACGAAAGGTCGCTGCGCGACTGTCTGCGCAAGTGCATCCTGTGGGGCATGGTCGTGTCGGTCGTATTCGTCGGGCTGTACGTCGGCTGGTGGCGCGAGCTGGTCGGCATCTTCGTAGAGCCCGATGCCCCCAACGCCGCGGCCATCGTCACCCTCGCAGGTCGCTACATCGGCTGGATCATCGCCATCCCGCTCGCCAGCGCCATGCCCTTCATCATGGACGGCATCATGGTCGGCGCCACCCACTCGCGCATCATGCGCAATTCGATGTTCTGCTCCACGGCGGCCTATTTCGCCATTTACTACGGGCTTTACGGCTGGATCGGCAACAATGCCCTCTGGCTCGCTTTCACGCTCTACATGTTCCTGCGCGGCATCCTGCAATTCTTCATGACCGACCGCCTGCGCGCGATCTACGCCAAGGCCCGCTGACGCGGGAGCCGGACGCTCCCCGTTTTATCACGGGCGCCCCGCGAAATGCCATTTCGCCATGCCGCCCTGTCCGCGAGCCGCCGCCCCTCCGAGCCGGTGCGAAGCACCTCTGGCCCGGCCCCGCGCATGCCGCGCATCGTCGGTACCGGAACCGGCGCACAGCCACCGCAAACATTCGCAACCGACCGCAGGATCGTTTCCCGGCACACAGACAGCCGATATTCCGCACATCGGATTAGAGCTCTCCGTCCCGTTCTCCGAAGGAGCTTCCCGACCGGCTCCCGGCTAACTCACGGAGGACCTCACGGCAGGGCGCAGAGCGCAATCCCCCGAAAGCGAAATAAAAACGGAAGCTCCGGCATGTATTTCCGCCATCCGAGAACCGCATATTCGGAATCGCTCCCGGACAGGAGCACGCACAAAAAGAGGGTGTCCGCAACTTGCCGGACACCCTCTTCCCGCACCGGGTACGACCGGTCTACTGAGCCTGAATCTGCTGGAGCAGTTCGTTGTATTTGTTGTACTTCTCCATCATCCCCTCCTCGTCGCGCAGGCGGAAGCTGATGGATTTCAGATAATCGACCGTATTGAGATCGTTCGGCTTGATCTCCAGCGCCTTCTCGAACCACGGAATCGCCTCGGCGTAGACCGCGTTGATGACTTTCTGCTCCTCGTCGTAGGCAGCCTTGCCCGTCCACGGCTTATTGTTCAGCTCCTCGTTCATGGCGTTGCCCTTCTCGACATAGAAATAACCCGTCCAGAAATAGCCGTCGAACACGTCGGGGGCCAGCTCGGCGACCTTTTTGAACGCCACGATGCACTCGTCGTTATTCTTCAGAGCCGCATAGATCCGTCCGAGGCCGAACCACATATCCACATTGTCGGGGTCTTCCGCGATGGCGGCGTCGAAGCGCGAAATCAGGTCGGCGGGATCGCCCAGCCCCTCTTCCGAGGTATAGAGCGACATCAGACCGTCAAGGATGCGCTGGCTCTTGGGATATTTGTCCAGACCGGTCAGCAACGTCTGCTTGGCCTTTTGCAGATTGGCCGGATCGGCGTCTTTCTGGCCGTAGTAGCAATAGAAAAGATAGTAGTAGCTGAGCCCCTCTTCGCCTTCGTAGCCCTCCTCGATGGCCTTTTCGAGGTACTCGGCGCCCTTGGCGAACGAGGCGGGATCCTTCGATCCGTTGACCGTTTCGAGATAGCCCGCATAGTAGAGCAGCTCGGGATCGGCACCTCCGTAGGCGGGTACCGCCTGCGCCGCATAAGCCAGACCGAACGCATCGGCCGCAGCCTTGAAGTCGCCCAGTTCGAGGTTCACGTTGCCCTCCTGCGAGCAGAAATCGCTGATCTGCTTCAGACCCGCTTTCACCCTGTCGGCCGATTTGGGATCGAGCTCGTAAGCCTTCGCATAGGACTCGATCGCGGTCTCCACCAAACCGTCGGCCACGCGCTGCGTCAGCTTCCATGCAGCGATCTTGCCGTCCAGCACATAGGCGCGGAAATAGGGATAGACCCATACTTCGTAGGTCTTCGTATTTCCCTCTTCGCCGAGCGTCTCCTGCTCCTTCGACACGGGTTCGCCGACGGTGAGCCGCATCATCTGCGCCTCCATATTAGCGAAGAGACTTTTCGTCGGTTCGGCCGCAGCCTCGTAGTAGGCCTTGCCGCGGTTGATCCACGTAGAGGCTTTGGCCCCCTTCTTCGCATTGGCCACATCGGCATCGCTCTTGGCGATTTTCGCCAGCAGCGCCTCCTTATTGACCTTCTGCGCTTCGGCGGCGGGTGCGGCCAGCACCAGAGCCGCAGCAACCATCAAAATCAATCGTTTCATAGTAAAAAATTAAAGGTTTTATTTAGCTGTTTCGTTCATTCGTCGCTTCCGGCCGGCCGCTCCGGCTTTCCGGCTTCGGGCTCCTCCGTCGCAGCAGGCGCTCCGTCCGCCGGTGCGGCGGCGGTGTCGTCGGCCGGAGTCGTCGTCGCCCCGTCCGACTGCGCGGCACCGGTTTCGTCCGCCGCCGCAGCCGTCTCCTCCTCTTCCGAGCGGGGCACGGCCATCACCGAGGCGATGGCATCGCCCTCGCGCAGGTTGATGATGCGCACGCCCTGCGTCGCACGGCCCGCGACGCGGATCTGCGACACGGCCGTGCGGATCGTCAGACCCGAGCGGTTGATAATCATCAGATCGTTGTCGTCCGTTACGGCCTGAATGGAGATGAGTTTGCCCGTCTTCTCCGTAACGTTGATCGTCTTCACGCCCTTGCCGCCGCGGTTGGTGATGCGGTATTCCTCCAGATCGGTCCGCTTGCCGTAGCCGTTCTCGCTCAGCACCAGCACCTCCTGCTTCGAATCGGGTTCCACACAGATCATGCCGACCACCTCGTCGCCTTCGTCGATCGAAATGCCGCGCACGCCGGCGCCGACACGCCCGATCGGACGCACCGTACTCTCGTTGAAACGGATCGCCTTGCCTTCGCGGGCCGCGAGCATCACCTCGGCGCGGCCGCTGGTGAGCTTGGCCTCGATCAGCTGGTCGCCCTCGCGGATCACGATGGCGTTCACGCCGCTCTGGCGCGGACGCGAGTAGGCTTCGAGCCGGGTTTTCTTGATCGTACCGTCCTTCGTGCACATGATGATGTAGTTGTCGTTCACGTAGTCGGCATCGTCGAGGCGCTTCACGTTGATGTAGGCGCGCACCTTGTCGTCGGACTCGATCTGGATGACGTTCTGGATGGCGCGGCCCTTCGACGAACGCGCCCCCTCGGGAATCTCGTAGACCTTGAGCCAATAGCAGCGGCCCTTCTCCGTGAAGAAGAGCATCGTGTTGTGCATCGTGGCCACGTAGATGTGTTCGATGAAGTCTTCGTCGCGCGTGGCGCTTCCCTTCACGCCCACGCCGCCGCGGTTCTGCGTGCGGTATTCGGCCAACGGAGTACGTTTGATGTATCCCATGTGCGAGATGGTGATGACCATGTCGTCGTCGGCGTAGAAATCCTCGGGGTTGAACTCCTCGGAGGCATAGACGATCTCCGAACGGCGTTCGTCGCCGTATTTCTCCTTCATTTCGAGCAGCTCCTCCTTGATGATCCGCATCTGCTCGGCGGGCGTTTCGAGCACCTCCCTGAAATAGGCGATCTGCTTCTCCAGTTCGTCGCGTTCGGCCGTGAGCTTGCCGTGTTCGAGCCCCGTGAGGGCGCGCAGACGCATCTCGATGATGGCCGAAGCCTGCAAATCGCTCAGGCCGAAGCGCTCGGTCATCGTCTGCTTGGCCAGATCGGGCGTCTGCGACGAGCGGATGATGCGGATGATCTCCTCGATGTTGTCCTGCGCGATCAACAGACCCAGCACGATGTGCAGCCGCTCCTCGGCCTTGCGCAGATCGAAGCGCGTGCGGCGCACCACGACGTCGTGGCGGTGATCCACGAAATGCCGCACCAGATCGCGCAGGTTGAGCAGCATGGGCCGGCCGTTGACGAGCGCGATGTTGTTCACCGCGAACGAGGTCTGGAGCGGCGTATTCTTGAACAGCGTGTTGAGCACCACGCTCGCCACGGCGTCCTGCTTGAGGATGATGATGATCCGCAGGCCGTTGCGGTCGGACTCGTCGTTGATGTAGGAGATACCCTCGATCTTCTTCTCGTTGATCATGTCGGCGATCTTCTTGATCATCTCCGCCTTGTTGATCATGTAGGGAATCTCCGTTACGACGATGCACTCGCGGCCGCTGGCCGTGTGCTCGATTTCGGTCTTCGCGCGCATCACCACGCGGCCGCGGCCCGTGAGCAGCGCTTCGCGGACGCCTTCGTAGCCGTAGATGATGCCGCCAGTGGGGAAGTCGGGCCCCTTCACATAGCGCAGCAGCTCCTCGCACTCGATCTCGGGGTTGTCCACATAGGCGCAGCAGGCGTCGACCACCTCGCCGAGGTTGTGCGGCGCCATGTTGGTCGCCATACCGACGGCGATGCCGCTCGCGCCGTTGACCAGCAGAAGCGGAATTTTCGTCGGCAGCACCGTGGGTTCGGGGATCGTATCGTCGAAGTTGAGCGTCCAGTCGACCGTCTCCTTGTCGATGTCGGCCATCACCTCGTCGGTGATCTTCTTCATGCGGGCCTCGGTGTAACGCATCGCCGCAGGCGAGTCGCCGTCCATCGAACCGAAGTTGCCCTGTCCGTCGACCAGCGGATAACGCATCGACCACTCCTGCGCCAGACGCACCATGGCGTCGTAGACCGAGATGTCGCCGTGGGGGTGGAACTTACCGAGCACGTCGCCGACGATACGGGCCGACTTACGGGTCGGCTTGTCCGAGTAGAGATTGAGCTCGGCGCTCATATCGTAGAGAATACGGCGGTGCACGGGCTTCAGACCGTCGCGCACGTCGGGCAGCGCGCGGGAGACGATGACCGACATCGAATAGTCGATGTACGCCGTTTTCATCTGTTCTTCGATATTGATGGGAATGATACGCCCCACCAGACCGGCATTTTTTTCTTCTTCAGTTAGCATTTCCGTCTTGGGATTACATCTGTTTTAACGAACAAAAATACGATTTTTTTCCGTTTTGAGCAACTCCCGCGCTGGAAAAATCGCATCCGCCGGGCGGATTTCCCGGTCGGGCCCCCGTTATTGCCCCTTTTCCGCCGATCTGAAGGCTTTTTTCCGGTCGCCCGACCGGTGGTCGGGGCCGAGGCCCGGAGACGATGGCGGAAAAACATTCCGGACAACGACCGAAGCCGCAAAACGCCCGCCGGCCCCGGGCGGGGAGGCGCTCCGAAGCATCTGCGGCGCACTGCCGGCGGCCCTGATTCGGCAGGCTGCGGCGGGCACAGTCCGCCGGACGGATACGTCCCGCAGCTCCGGCCCGCACCGGGACAGCCACGAAACCGGACGACGGGCAGCACAGCCGCCGAACACGACGAGATTTCCGACGAGACAAGCGCAGTCGCTCGGGAATCACGGGGGCGGGGAGACGGCCGCAAGGCACACGTCCGGCGCCGGCACATACGACAACCGACGCCGGACGAGGCATGACAACGTCGGACGAACCGACAGGGCGAACGAAGACGGAGCGGGAGGACGAGAAAAAATGGAAGCGCCGCCGAGCCGCGCTTCCCTTGGAAATAACCCGATCGGGCCGACAACGCTCTGCCTCCCTCAGCCCTTGCACCGATGCGCCGGACGCACCAGCCACAAGACGAGCCATGAGGCAAGCAACGTAGCCAGCAGACTGCACGAGAGACCCAAATCGGTGTCCGCACCGGTCGTCCGGCACAGAGCGTTCATGCCACCGCTCGTAAGAACTGCGAACAGCACGAGGAGCCAACCCGCCTCGATCCGACGGCCGTCAAAGGGTTGTTCCGTATGTTTCGCACGCCGTCGTTCGCCGTAGAAGCAGACAAGCGGGATGGCCGGAGGAAAGGGAAACAACACGAACGAGATGAGCAGGGAACCGACTCCGATCCGTTTATGCGCATAGGCGCAGATGGCATACACGATTCCCGTCAGGTAGATCAGGCCTTGAAAAAGCACGAAGAAAAATAGCATAGAAGTATTCATAATCCATTGTATTATCATTCGGTCGTCATATTATCCTCCGTATCGCAGCAGTCGTATGCGGCTCCAGCAAGAATCAGCGTATTGCAAATTCCGCCCATCCAACTGCACGCCACATCGTCCAAAGGCCGTTCCGCCATAGCGTCCTTCCGCTCCTTATATTCCCGTTTCACACAATCCACATAACACTCCCCCTCTTTTCTCGCACGAGTCTCATACGAAACAATTACATCAGAAAGCCGATCTGTTGCATCATATATAAAAGCACCTAAGAATTCGGAATCATCATCCGCATCATCCGTATACAATGCAACTTTATATCCCCCATCCGATAAAACATCAACTTTCATTATAAAATTGATTTCCAAAGTACGATTCGGTTTAGTAACGCTCAATAAATACAACGCATTATTATCTACCCGTGTACCATACATATTTTCAATTTGCAGATCGACACCGTATCCATTAAAATTCTCCAATAATACAATGTCTTCTGTTATCGTTTGCAAATCTGAATTGTTTACATTTTGCTCCACTTGTTGCTCTTCACCCTGACATGCACACAATGCCAAAGCAAACAATGTCATAATCTTTTTCATGGCAGTCCGATTAATAAAAAAAACAATAAACGAATTCAATTTTACCACTAAATTTCAATATTTACAGTACATAAAATCATCAAATGAAAATACACCCCTCCTTTCTTTTTGTTAAAAATAATATAAAATTTTATATAATAAAAATTTTATCAAGAAAAAAATACCCAAAAGACGTTTTATCAGATCGATAAATCTTTAGAGAGCACCGATCATCCGAATACCTACCGGAAGTCGATCGTTTCATAGGTGCGGTACTCGGCCGGATCGTATTCCTTCGGCGCCTTGTCCACCGCTTCGAGGCTGCGGACGACGATCCGGATGCGCTCGCCGTCGAAGTCGTATTCGAGCGACAGGGGACGCATCGTCCGCGTATCGAGCGCAACGGTAACGACGCACGGCACCGCCCCCGCTTTCGGCGTGAGCTTCACGGCGGCACGGCCGTCGCGCTCCCACAGCAGTTCGGCCTCGAATTCGTCGTCCACGAAATCGAACGCCCGCGTCGGGTTGTCCAGCAGATTCCGGCTCGCCGCATCCACCCGATCGACCGCCACCTCCCGGCGGCGGTTGTCCACCTCATACCGCACCCGGCCGTCGCCGTAGACCTCGGCATCGCCCAGCCGGAGGTAGTAACTGTCGCCGCCGACCGTATACCGTCCCGCCGCCGACTGTCCGTCGGCTTCGACCGCGAAGGCCGCCGCATAGCGGCCCAGCGACCGGATGCGGTCGGACAGCATGCGCAGCAACTCCGCGGCACGGGAGTGCGCCGCATCGGCTCCGGCAACCGGATCAGCCGCGGAAACCCCGTTCTGCCGCCGGCCTGCCGGTGCCGCAGCGGGCCGCACTCGTTCGGAATACCGCAAACGACCGGGCTCCGCATCGGACAGGATTTCATCCGGCGCGGGAATACGGTCGGCCGCAACGGACAGGATTCCGGCCGAAACGGGAAGGCGGTCCCTCTCCGCAGCAGGCAAAGCGGAGGCGGAAGTCGAAGCCACGGCCGAGAGCGCCGTCATCGAGAGCACCGCCCCACTCAGGAGGCGGCGAAAGGAGTGTGAATTTCGGACGATCGACATAGACAACTATATAATTAACGATACGATAGATATTTCGAACCCTATTTTCGCCGCGGAACGTTCTCTTTCGTAAGCCGTTCCCCCGCCTCGGCAATCTTCGGGCGAAGCCCGGATCGCACCCGGCGCAACGAAACCGCCTCCGAGAATCGAAGATGTTTTTTCGGCGCGGCACAGGCCGGACGAATTCCGGCTTCTCCCGCGCCGCACGGTCCGCAGTCCGCAGCGTCGGAGCTCCGGTCCTGCGCGAGGTGCGGGCGGCAGGCAGCCCCGTCTTTTGCGGAGGCGCGCATCCGCCCGGGGGCTTCGTACAGGCCCCGACCGCCGACCCGAACAGCCAACGTCCGGCCCCCCGGTCAGAACACGTCGAGCTCCTGCAAGCGGGCTTCGAGCGACGGCAAGTCGTGGTAGAGAATGTCGCGCGGCTTGGCCCCCTCCTGCCGCCCCACGATGCCGGCACGTTCGAGCTGCATCATGATGCGGCCCGCACGGTTGAAGCCCACCTCGTAGTTGCGCTGGATCATCGACGTGGAGATCGAACCGCCCGACACGGCCGAGCGGGCGATCTCGGCGAAGAGCGAATCGTATTTCACGGGCGCTCCGCTCTCGCCGCCCGCGGGCGCTTCGCTGCCCGTCTCGGGCGTGTAGTCCGGCAACGGATAAGGCTCGGTGTAGCCCTGCTGCTTGGAAATGTAGTCCACGATCCGTTCCACTTCGCGCGTTTCGACCAGCGCACACTGGATGCGGGTCAGCTCCCCGTCCTTCGAAAAGAGCATGTCGCCGCGGCCGATGAGCTGATTGGCCCCGGGCTGGTCGATGATCGTGCGCGAGTCGATCATCTGCATCACGCGGAAAGCGATACGCGCCGGGAAGTTGGCTTTGATGCCGCCCGTGATGACCTTCACGTCGGGGCGCTGCGTGGCGATGATGAGGTGGATGCCGATGGCGCGCGCCTTCTGCGCCAGACGCATCACGGGCCCCTCGACCTCGCGGGCCGTCATGATGAGGTCGGCGAACTCGTCGACCACCACCACGATATAGGGCAGATAGCGGTGCCCGTTCTGGGGATTCAGCCGGCGCGAGACGAACTTCTCGTTGTATTCGGCGATGTTGCGTGCTCCGGCCTTCTTGCAGAGTTCCAGACGGTTGTCCATCTCGGTGCAAAGCGAATTGAGCGTATAGACCGCTTTCTTCGGATCGGTGATGATCGCCTCCTCTTCGGACTCCATCTTGGCGAGGAAATGACGCTCGATCTTGGCATAGAGCGAGAACTCGACCATCTTGGGGTCGATCATCACGAATTTGAGCTGCGCCGGGTGTTTCTTGTAGAGCAGCGACGTGATGATCGCATTCAGCCCCACGGACTTGCCCTGCCCCGTGGCACCCGCCACGAGCAGGTGGGGCATCTTCGCCAGATCGAAGACGTAGTTCTCGTTCTGGATCGTGCGGCCGATCACCACGGGCAGTTCGGCCCTCGACTCCTGAAAGCGCATCGACCGCACGGCGGAATACATCGACACCACCTGCTTGTCGCGGTTGGGGACCTCGATGCCGATGGTTCCCTTGCCCGGGATCGGCGCGATGATGCGGATGCCGAGCGCCTTCAGGCTTTGGGCGATGTCGTTTTCGAGCCCCTGTATCTTCGAAATCTTGACCCCCTGCGCCTGCACGATCTCGTAGAGCGTAACGGTAGGCCCGACCGTAGCCTTGATCCGCTGTATGGGTATATTGAAATATTTGAGCGTCTCTTCGATGCGGGACTTGTTCTCGTAGATCTCCTCGTCGCTCACCTCCGAATCGGATTGATAGTCCTCCAGCAGGCTCACGGGCGGACGGCGGTAGTTCACGAGGTCTTTGAGCGGATCGTAGGCTTCGGTCGTGATCTTGCGCTCGTCGACCAGTGCGGCCCGGCGCTCCTCGACCGTAATCACAATGCCCGAGCCGTCCGCAGCAGCCGCAGCGTCCGAAGGTCGCCCGGCCGCCGCAGCTCCGGCTACGGGGAGTGCCTGCGCCGTTCCGGCCGCCCCCGCCTCGCCGAGCGTCAACTCCGTCAGTCCTTCGGCCGCCGCATGCACAGCAGTCCCTCCGCGCCCGGCATCCCCGCCGGAACCGCATTGTCCGCCGGCATCCGCCCCGCCGAGCGTCAACTCCGTCAGTCCTTCGGCCGCCGCATGCACAGCAGTCCCTCCGCGCCCGGCATCCCCGCCGGAACCGCATTGTCCGCCGGCATCCGCCCCGCCGAGCGTCAACTCCGTCAGCCCTTCGGCCGCCGCATGCACAGCAGCCCGTTCGCGCGCCGCTCCGGCGGACGCGAGGGCCGTCTTGCCCCCGCCTTCGTCGAGGAGTATTTCCGTCAGCCCCTCCTCCGGCCCGGCATCCTTCAGCCCCGAAAGCAGCCGTTCGGCGACCACAGGGTCCACACCGGATTGCGAGGCCGCAGGCGCCGCCGCCCCTTCGTCCGAAAGATCGAGTTCGATCAGTCCGTCGCTGCCCATCACGACCCGGCCCCGAGCCGGCGCAGCCGGCATCTCCGCATTTCGGGAGGTTGCTCCTCCATCCGTCGTCATCACCACGAAGGGATCGTCCTCTCCGGTCGCCGCCGGCCTCTGGGGGCGCCCTCCCCTCGGTTCCGCCGTCTCCATCGCAGGTTTCTCGATCTCGACGGGCACTCCCGTCCGCCCCGCCGCCCCGAAACGAGCCGCCGTCGCAGACGAAGCAGGCGAAACGGCATCCGCCGTCGCAGCCTCCTCCGCAGACCGAGCCGCAGCCGGACGACCGAGCGCCGCACCTTCGGTCCCGGCCTGCCCGAAGCGCCGGCGGTCGGCGTCGTCGTCGCCGGGCGATGCCGCCGCCGGACGGACCGTCTCCCCGACCGCCCCGGACCTTTGCCGGACGGCGCTTGCACAGGTCTGCCCGTCCGTAGCATCCGCCCCCTCCGCTCCGTCGCCGCGAGAGTGGGTCGGCACGACCCGGTGTTTGACGATCTCCACGATCCGGCCGCCCTTGTCGACCACGGCGTTGCCGGCCGAATTGACCGTATTGATGAAATTGCGGTTGATGAACACGCCCGTCAGAATCCACCCGCCGAGCAGCACGAGCGCCGTACCCACGGCGCCGATCCCTTCGTCCAGCATCCGCGCCGCCTCGATGCCGAGGGCGCCGCCCCAACCGCTGCTGGCGATGAGGTTGAACTTGTCGCCGAATACGAATCCCAGCGTCAGCGACCCGAGGATCATGATGAGGAAAAGACTGAGAATCGAATGGTTAAACATCAGCGGCTTGCGACGGATGATCCGCACCCCGACGAGCATCAGCATCACCGGCAGCAGGATGCCGAACAAACCGAATCCGCGTCCGGCGATCAACTCGCCGAGCCACGCTCCGGAGCGGCCGCACAGGTTCTCGACCGAACCGTCGAAGCGCGGGTCCTCGGCACCGACGCCCTGCAGCACGCTCAGGTCGCTGCGCCAGCAGAGGAAGTAGAAGAGGACGGAAGACGTGATGTAAAGCCCTGCGAAAAAGAGCACGAGCCCTGCGATCCAACGGGCGCTGTCGCCGTTGGTGCGCTGCACGTTCCGCTTCCTGCTCGGGGGTGTCGTATGTTCGGATGCCATCGTGTCGGAGAAAATACGCTTGATAAATCAAGCGAAGGTACGGATTTTTTTTCAGAATACGAAATTATCGCCCCAGCGCTTTCCGTTCGAGACGCCGGCGGTAAGCCTCGTCGGCGAAGGTGCGGAACCCGAAGCGGGGTGCGCGGTCCGCAGGGGCATGCAGTGCGTACCGGTCGAGCAACTGCGCGACGCGGCGGGCGACGGCGGGCGACGGATCGACGATCGCGGCTCCCCATCCGGCGGCGACCCGTTCGATCGCGGGCAGCAGAAAGGGATAGTGCGTACACCCCAGCACGATCTGGTCGGCCCCCTGCCGGAGGATGGGTTCGAGCACGCGCCGCACGCATGCTTCGGCCTCGGGGGTCGTCTCCAGATCGCCTTCGACCAGTTCGACGAACCCCTCGCCGGCCGCGGCGACCACCTCGGCATCCGCCGCATAGCGGGCGGCCGTACGGCGGAACAATTCGCCGTCGAGGCTGCGCTCCGTAGCGAGCACCCCGACCACTCCGCTCCGGGTGCGGAGACAGGCGGGTTTCACCGCAGGCTCCATGCCGACGATAGGCATCGGAGCGTACTTGCTGCGCAGGAAATCGATCGCCGCGGCCGTGGCCGTGTTGCACGCCACGACCACCATCTTGCACCCTTCGGCCACGAGTGCGGCGACCGCCTCGTCGGCCAGCCGCCGGACCTCCTCGCGCGGTTTCGATCCGTAGGGGCAGTTTTTGCCGTCGCCGAGGTAGAGGAGCGACTCCCCGGGCAGCGCAGCGCGCAGCGCACGCCACACCGTCAGGCCGCCCATGCCCGAATCGTAAACTCCTATGGGTCTATCGTCGTCCATCTCCGAATTCGTTCGATAACCGTGCGACCAACTCCTCGTCGCTCATCGCGCCGCACTCCACGGTCGAGTGGGCCTTGGCGTAGAACAGCTCGCGACGGGGCATGTCAGATCTCATGTATTCCACGAGTTCGACATCATTAAGACCACTCAATTTAGGACGTTTGCGACGGCCATACGGCGTCAGTCTCCCGGCGATTTGCTCGGCCGTACGCCGCAGGTAAACCGTATGCCCCGCGCCGTTCATGCGTTCCATGTTGTCGCCCCACAGAGGCAGGCCGCCGCCCGTGGAGACCACGCACACACCCCCCTCGGCGATGATCGTCTCGATCGCCGCACGCTCCAATTCGCGGAAACGGGTTTCGCCCTCGTAACGGAAAATGTCGCAGACCGACGCCCCTTCGCGCTCTTCGACCACGCTGTCCGTGTCGAAGAACGGCACACCGAGCCGGCGGGCGAGTTTCCGCCCCAAAGTGCTCTTGCCGCACCCCATATACCCCACCAGAAAGATCGGCCCCATATTTCGCAAAAGTCGATTATCTATTTGATCCGCCAACAACTGCACATCATTACCTCAAGTCCGCACAGACCTACATGACAAGCCTGTTCTCTTACTCGCGGCTTCGTCCTGCTCCGCAGTGCGCCCCGCAGTGCGCCCCGCACTGCGAATCCAGCGCTTCAAGCTCCTGCCGCCGGGCTTCGAACAGCGAACCGCAAACTCCGATTTCCGAATCGCACCGCCCGGCCGAACTTCGAATTCGCATCCCGAACATCGCCGGACCGGCACGCACACTCCCGACCAAACTGCCGGTTCCGCACACGGAGTGCTTTCCGCACCATAGCAGAAAGTCTCGCCTCGCCTTATCTTACCTTATCTTATCTTATCCTATCTTACCTTACCTCGCCACACCTTCTGCCGGCCTGAAATCGACGGCCGACAGGCAATCCGCCTCTTCGCCCCCCGGGCTGTTCACACCCCCACGGCCTCCACCGCCGATGCCGTTCGGACAGCCACCGACTTCGCGGCGCCGCATCCGCCTCCGAGCAGGCAGCCCGCACGCCGATCCCGATTCCGGCTCCGTGTCGCACATATTCCCCGGAAACCGATCCGCTCTCCGATACCGCCAGCCGACGCTCCGAACTTCCGCCGCGCCCCGTCGTCCCAAAACCCGGAAATCCGTCCGATACCCGATCCGGCATGCGTCCAATCCGGCGTAAACGGCACGAGAACCCACTGCCGGGAGCTCCTCCGCCGGGAAGCACGCTGTCGGTTCCGCTCCATACAGGCCATTTTCTCGCAGTCCCGCATTCCGGCTGCCGCGGGCTCTGCACAGGAACGTCCCGGTCCGGCCCGGCTGCGAGCGGATGCCGGATCAGAACAGATTCAACTGTTCGGGATCGATCATCCGATCGGCATCGCCCACGGCGCGTTCGATCTCGAACTCGACGCCCCCCTCCTCCTTCGGACGGTTCGGAAACACAGGTCCTAAGGCAGTTCCCCGGCCGCCGCCTGCCGATTTCGAATGTCCGGCAGTCTTGCTGCCCGCCACCGGCTGCGCCCCCTCGCCGCCTCCACCCGTTTGCGGACGCAGGTGTGCGGCCCCGCCGGAACCGGCGTCCCGGTCCGGTGTGCGGGTGTCCTCCGTCCGCGCAACATCCGAAGCGCCCGAACCATTCGCAACATCCCGATCTTCCGCCCGCTCCGCATTGGCGGAGAACGCCTCGAAACCGATCGGCCCCTCCGGGCCGGATTCGCCGCCCCCCGGAGCTTCGTCCGGTTCGGCCTCGGTCGGCGGCTCGGGTTCGATGAAGGCGAGCGAATCTACTTCGTACGTCGTCAGTCTTTTGCCCTTGGCCCGGTGGCTCTTCACGCCGATGAACTCGTCCACGTCGATCTCGTCCGCCGGACGCGATGCATGCGCACCCTTGTAGGCGATGCGGAGTTTCGTCCCCGCCGCACCCGTCATGGCTACGAACTCGGCCGCGCCCTCCTCGTCGAGGAAGAACTGCATCCGTTCGCTCGCCTCGGCCGTGAAGCGTTTCAAGTAGTAATACTTCTGCTCCGCATCGTAATAGCAGAGCGCATAGATCCGATCGGGTTCGTATTTCTCGACACGCACCGTCTCGTCGGGGAAGTGCTGCGAGAGTTCGTAACCCGTGATATAATACTGATTCTTAGAGGTCCACACGATCAACCTGTCGTCGCCCTCGAACTCCCCGAGCAGCACGCCGCGTCCGTCGGCATTCAGCCGCCGCACCTCCTCGTCGTACCAGATGTCCTGTCCGCCGAGCGTAGAGGCGCCGCGCTCCTTGAGCACGATCTTGTGGATGCCGTAACGCGAGAAAAGGTTGCCCTGACTCTGGCGTCCCTTGATGGCGAGTGTCGAGAAATCGAGATCGACGATCACCTTCTTCAATCGCGGCCGCGGCTTGAAGTAAACCTTGAGCACTTCGGCCTCTCCGTTCGGATTGACAGACATATAGAGTATTTCACTCTTAGGCGTCCCCTTCGTGATGTCGTACTCCTTGTCGCGCGTGATGCCCTTGATGGCGCAGCGCTTCATCATGATCGGTCCGTTCTTGCCGTCGCGGTAGAGCAGGTTGTAGATCGTGCGTTCGTCGTTGCGCTTGAAAACGCCGATGTAGTAGATGTTCTTATCGAAGAACGCCTTGTCGCTCACCTTCGTGATGACGTAGCGGCCGTCGCGCGTGAAGACGATCACATCGTCGATGTCCGAGCAGTCGCAGACGAACTCCGCATCCTTCATCGACTTGCCGATGCCGAAAAATCCTTCGGCACGGTCCACGTAGAGCTTGGCATTCGTTACGGCCACCTTCGTAGCCTCGATGCAGTCGAACTCGCGCAGCTCCGTGCGGCGCTCCTTGCCCTTGCCGTATTTGTCGCGGATGCGTTCGAAGTAGGCCACGGCATACTCGGTCAGGTGCGCCAAATGGTATTGCGTCTGCTCGATGTCGGCCTCGATCTGACGGATCTCGTTGTCGGCCTTGTCGCTGTCGTAGCGCGAGATACGGATGAACTTCAGCTCCGTCAGCCGCTGCACGTCTTCGAGCGTAACCGCACGGCGGAGCCGCCCTTTGAAGGGCTCCAACCCTGCATCGACCGCTTTGTAAGCCTCCTCGCGCGTCGTGCATCCCTCGATCAGGGCGTAGAGCTTGTTCTCGATGAAGATGCGTTCGAGCGACGCCGCATGCCACGCTTCGTTCAGCTCGTCGAGACGGATTTCGAGCTCGCGGCCCAGCAGACAGCGCGTGTGCTCGGCCGAGCGGCGCAACATTTCGCTCACGCCGAGGAAGTGCGGTTTTTCGTCGTAGATCACGCACGCATTCGGCGAGATCGAAACCTCGCAGTCAGTGAAGGCGTACAGCGCGTCGATGGTCTTGTCGCTCGACTCGTCGTTTGCGACGTGGATGATGATCTCGACCTTCTCGGCCGTATTGTCGTCCACGCGCCGGATCCTGATCTTGCCCTTGTCGTTGGCCTTGATGATCGACTCCTTGATCGACTCGGTGGTGGTCGTATAGGGGATCTCCGTGATGGCCAGCGTGCGCTTGTCGATCTTCGAGATGCGGGCGCGGACCTTCACCGCCCCGCCCCGCAGACCGTCGTTGTAGCGGCTCACGTCCGCCAGACCGCCCGTCGGGAAGTCGGGGAAGAGCCGGAACTCTCGCCCCTGCAAATGGGCGATCGCAGCATGGATCAGCTCGTTGAAGTTGTGGGGCAGAATCTTCGACGCCAGCCCCACGGCGATGCCGTCCGAGCCCTGCGCCAGCAGCAGCGGGAATTTGATGGGGAGCGTTACGGGCTCCTCGTTGCGGCCGTCGTAGGAGCGCATCCACTCGGTCGTCTTCTTGTTGAACACCACGTCGAGCGCGAACTTCGACAGACGCGCCTCGATGTAACGGCCCGCGGCGGCTTCGTCGCCCGTCAGTACGTTGCCCCAGTTGCCCTGACAGTCGATCAGCAGCTCCTTCTGCCCCAGCTGCACGAGCGCGTCCTTGATCGAAGCGTCGCCGTGGGGATGGTACTGCATGGTCTGCCCCACGATGTTGGCCACCTTGTTGTAGCGTCCGTCGTCCACGCTCTTCATGGCGTGGAGGATGCGGCGCTGCACGGGTTTCAGGCCGTCCGCGATGTGGGGCACGGCGCGTTCGAGGATCACGTACGAAGCGTAATCCAGAAACCAGTTCTTGTACATGCCCGTGAGCTTGCGCACGCTTCCCTCGTCCTGCGTCAGACGATCGTAGCGGCCCGCCGGCGCGCCTTCCGTCTGCGGCCGGACGGTCTGCCCGCCGCCCTCTGCGGCTCCCGCCTCCGGTGCCGCCGCTCCGTCGCCGAAGGCTTCGTCCCGCGCCTCGCGCTCCCGATTCGTATCTCGTTCTTCAGCCATACTTTAATTGAAATCTTTCTGTACGATGTCCTCCTCGATACGGAGGTTGTCGATGATGAATCCCTGCCGTTCGTAGGTATTCTTGCCCATGTAGAACTCCAGCAGGTCGTGGATGGGGTCGTCCTTGGTGATGCGCACCTTGTCGAGCCGCATGTGCTCGCCGATGAACTCGCGGAACTCGTCGGGCGAGATCTCGCCGAGGCCCTTGAAACGGGTGATCTCGGCATTGGCGCCGCACCGGGCGACGGCCCGCTGCCGCTCCTCCTCCGAATAGCAGTAGTGCGTCTCCCGCTTGTTGCGCACGCGGAACAGCGGCGTCTGGAGGATGTAGAGGTGGCCGCTGCGGATGATGTCGGGGAAAAACTGAAGGAAAAAGGTCGTGAGCAGCAGACGGATGTGCATGCCGTCGACATCGGCGTCGGTGGCGATGATGACCTTCTCGTAGCGGAGGTTGTCCATATCCTCCTCGATGTTGAGCGCCGCTTGCAGCAGGTTGAACTCTTCGTTCTCGTAGACGACTTTCTTCGTCAGCCCGAAGCAGTTGAGCGGCTTGCCGCGCAGCGAGAAGACGGCCTGCGTGCGCGGGTCGCGGCTCTTGGTGATCGAACCCGAGGCCGAATTGCCCTCCGTGATGAAGATCATCGAACACTCGGCCAGCTCGTGTTTGTCCACGCGGTGTATCTTGCAGTCGCGCAGTTTCTTGTTGTTGAGCGACACTTTCTTGGCCGTCTCGCGCGCCTTCTTCTGGATGCCCGAGATGGCCTTGCGCTCCTTCTCGTTCTCCACGATCTTCCGCTGGAGAATCTGCGCCGTCTCGGCGTGCTTGTGCAGATAGTCGTCGAGGTGTTTGCCCAGAAATTCGACCACGAAGTTGCGCATCGACACCCCCGGCTCGATCTCCTTCGAGCCGAGCTTGATCTTGGTCTGCGACTCGAACACCGGATCCGTAACCTTCACCGAGATGGCGGCGATGATCGACGTGCGGATGTCCGACGGATCGTAGTCCTTATGATAGAACTCCTTGATGGTCTTGGCGATGGCCTCGCGGAACGCCGCCTGATGGGTCCCGCCCTGCGAGGTGTACTGCCCGTTGACGAACGAGAAGTAACTCTCGCCGTAACCCGTGCCGTGGGCGATGGCCACCTCGATGTCGTCGCCCGAGAGGTGGATCGGCGGATAGAGCGGCTCTTCGGCGAGGTTCTCGTTGAGCAGGTCCAGCAGACCGTTCTTCGAGACGTAGTTCCGGCCGTTGAGCCGGAACGTGAGACCGAGATTCAGATAGGTGTAGTTCTTCACCATCTGCTCGACATACTCCATATTATAGGTATAGGCGCCGAAGACCTCCTCGTCCACGCGGAACGAGATGAACGTGCCGTTCTTCTCCTCCACGCCGCTCTCCCAGCGGTCGCTCTGCTCCAGCCCCTTGGCGAACGTTACGGTGCGGGCCTCGCCGTCGCGGACCGAGCGGGCCGTGAATTCGCTCGAAAGCATGTTCACGGCCTTCACGCCCACGCCGTTCAGACCCACGGTCTTCTTGAAGGCCGTGCCGCCGTACTTGCCGCCGGTGTTCATCTCGCTCACAGCGGCGGAGAGCGATTTGAGGGGGATGCCGCGGCCGTAGTCGCGCACCGAGACCACGCTGTTCTCGATCGTGATGTCGATCTGCCGCCCCGCCCCCATGATGAACTCGTCGACCGAGTTGTCCACCACCTCCTTGATGAGGACGTAGATGCCGTCGTCGGCCTGCGAGCCGTCGCCCAGCTTGCCGATGTACATGCCCGGGCGCAGGCGGATGTGCTCGCGCGGCGAGAGGGTTACGATCGCGTCGTCGCCGTAGTCGTTGTTGGTATTTTTCAGTAAGTCGGACATAATCGTGTCATTCGGTTTAGCCGCGCTGCTCCGCGCCGCGCATCGCTGCGAGGGCTGCGCACATGGCCTCGCGCACCTCCCCCATCGTCTCCTTCACGTCGGCCGCTGCGATGCGTTCGGCGGAAACGGGCGGCAATACGCGGAGCGTGATGGTGTTGCGCCAGCGGAACAGCCGGTTCGGACGGATGAGCGTCGTCGTACCGTCCATCACCACGGGCAGGATTTCGGCACCCGCCTCGCGGGCCAGCATGAAAGCGCCAGCCTTGAAGCGGTGGATCTCGCCGTCCTTCGAACGGGTGCCCTCGGGGAAGACCGCCACCGACACGCCCCGTCCGAGCCAGCGCCGTCCCTCGCGCAGCAGTTGTTCCATGGCCTCGGCCGCATGGCCGCGGTCGATGCAGATGTCGCCGTGCAGACGCAAGAACTGTCCGAAAAAGGGCAGCCTGAAGACCTCGCGCTTCGATACCCAACGGAAGTTGAGCGGCAGGAAGTAGAACGCCGGAATGTCGGTCATCGCCCGATGGTTGATGACGATCACATAGGCTTTCCTGCGGTCGACGTGCTCCATGCCGATCACCTTGTGGCGCCACAGGGGCGGAACGAAAAAGAAAATCCGCACCAGCACGCGCGAGAGCTCATGCACCGTGCGGCGCGACCGCTGGAAGGGCCACGTCAACACGAGCGCCACAGCCGAAAGCACGAGAAAAAGCGTGCAGACGACGCCGAGAAACAGATAGTAAAGGATACTCAACATAACGCAAGGGGCCATTCCCCCATAATAATTCAATCTGCAAATTTACGCTTTTCCCACGGATTTCCGCCCTCCGCAACGGCGAATTTTCAACAAAATTTGCACGAACGACGCCTCTGCGGGAGCGGTTCCGCAGAGTGCGCGAACGAAACGATCCGACGGATTTCTGTGCAATCCGTCGGATCGTCGAAAGTCATGCGACCGATGCGGCTCCGATCAGTCGCCGAAGTTATAGGAAATAAATTCCGGATTTTCGTCGTATCCGAGGAAATTGCCGAACGAATACACTCCGTCGTTCACGCCCTGCCAGCCGAAATTGCAGCGCACATAGTATTGACGGCCGGAACCGCCCGGACATTCTCTCATCCGCCACCCGTCGAATACCCATGCATGACGGCTTCCCGCGGACGTAGTCGCTTCGACGTACACAGGCATATTGTTCTCGAAGAGCATACTCCTGATTCTACCGGAAACCAAATACATATCCCCCAGTTCATCGACAGAGAACGACTGCACCAATTGATATTCGCGCATGGAACTCCTCATAATTCGAACGATTGTTTCGATCGTCGTGCGGCTTCCCTGAGCGACCCGAATCGTCCCGTCCATGGCCGAGCACAGTTTGGCCACCTCTTCCGCACAGTTGCCCGTCGGCGTTTTCATCGTCGCCGCAGTATTCAACAAAGTCCAATCGGGAATATATCCTCCGGGCTGGTCGAAACTGATGCGGCCGAACCTTTCGTTGCATCCCAGAATCCGACAGATAGCGACGGTCGCCGGATTCAGGTCGTCGCCGTACACCCCGTCCGGCCCCCACTTGGTCAGCATCATCGACCCCTTGTTCTCCTTGATCTCCCATGAGCCGATCCTCGGACGCGGTTCGTTATTGTCGAGCGACCGCACGAGATAGTCGGCCACCATGGCATTCACAAAGGTCGGCGCATCGACCTCTTCGCCTGCGTCCACGGCCCGTTTCGCCGCGGCGAGCGTCCGGGGCGTCATCGAATTTTCGTTCACGACGGCTACCACGGGGTCTTGCCGGAGGTCTGCCCCCAGAACGGCGTAACCGCCCTCTTCGAAATTGACGACATAGCCCAGCGGAGCATCCTCCCCGGCCGTCCGGGTTGCGGTCATTTCACTGCCGTACAACGTCTGCACATCCGCCACCGTGCGGGCCTTGCCGCGCGTCCGCATGCCGTCCGGCATGTTCTGCCAACCGGCGAGCGCTTCCTCCGCGGATACGGCGTAAGACACCGCAGGCAGCTCGTCCCCTTTCGGTGCATCGGCCATTTCGTCTTGGCTGCACGAAACCGACAGGCCCATACCTGCCGGCGAAGCAATCAACAATAATTTTTCCCGGACTTAATATTTAGGATGGTTAATAGTTACAACCCCTCGGATTGTAATTCAAATATACGAACAAGATTCCTAAAAACAAATTTTATATTTATTATATTGAATATTTTATATTATTACATAATATTGATTATCTTTCGGCCAAGAATTTGCAAAGCCGATCGTTCGAGGCGTTTATCAGACATGCAGCCGACGACAGCGCACCGGCACGCACGGAACATGCGGCCTGTCCGGACTCTGCGAACCGCCGTCTGCCGGTTACTTGCGCTTGGCCCGTTCGGCGATGATCTGCTCGGCGATGGCGAGCACCCGCTCGCTCGTACCCCGCCCGCGAATCACCTCCGAAACCCAGACCCAGTGGACGCCGGCACGTTCCGCTATAAGTTTTTTATCCCCGCGGACAAGATTCCGCCGGATGTTTTTTAAACGTTTTTCCTTGCTGACCGAGTCCATTTTGAAAATTTTGTATACTTTTGCTACATAAAGTTTATAATCACTGCAAATATAGTAGAGATTTTTCATACAAGCAAGAAAATATGAGAGAAATTTCAGTTATAAAGGGAAGAATTTTGCAATACCTTGAATCCAAAGGTATTACAAAATACACCTTTTATAAGGTTACAGGGGTCGCAAACGGCATTCTGAGCCAGCCGAACGGCATTTCGGAAGATACCCTGCAGAGATTTCTCCGCAACTACGAGGACGTGAACGGCGACTGGCTGCTGCGCGGCGAGGGTCCCATGCTGCGCACATGGCTCCATCCGGCCTACAAAACGGCCGACGAAACGGATCCGGATCAGCTGCGCGATGTGCGTGCCTCCTACAACGGAGCAGGCACCTGTCCGGCCGCGGGGATTCCCGTCGCCGACTTGAGCGCCGCCGCGGAGGCTCAGACGGTGTACTCCGGCGCCGAGACGATCCGCGTCCCGGGCTTCATGCCCGAAAGAGGTTTTTACCTCTGTTTCCGGACCGAAGACGAAGCGATGCGCCCCACGCTGCAAGAGGGCGGATACATCGTCTGCCGGCTGCTCGGCGAGGACGAGTGGGCGCAGCTCGACGAACGGAGCGTCTGCGTGCTGGTTACGCAGCGGAACGAATGCCTCATCCGCCGGCTGAGGCCCCTGCCGGAAAACGAAGGCGGTTTCGCCGCACTCGCCGACAACTACGACACGCGCAGCTATCCGGTTCTCCGCTTCGGGAAAGAGGATTTGCGCCGCATCTGGAAAGCGGAATGGTACATGACGCCGTCGCTCGTGCCGACCGCAGACCTGTGCAACAAGAAAATGCTCGCTCTGGAAGAAGAGGTGAGTTCGCTGAAACACCGCGTGAACCGGCTGATTCCGCCGGAGGAATAAACCGCTGCCGCTGCAACGGCCATCCATCCCCGCAGTTTCCCGTTCGGAATCCTGCGGGGATGCTATTTTATATATGTTCCGGCCGGAGAGTACGAATACGGACAGTCCGCCGAGGTGCACCGTCCTCCGGCGGGCAACGTTTTCGGCCGGGAAGACGCCGCGGTACAGCGGACGGTAACGAATCCGGCCCGCACGAAAAAACCTTCGCCGTCGAATGCGCCAAGGCTTCGTCCGAATGACCGCCGATGCGGCACGACGCAGCGGCCTCCGGATGGCAGCGCTTCGGGCAACGGTACCGTCGTACTCCGGACGGACGTTCCCGCCATCAGCGGACCGTACCCGCCGACGGGACACCCGTCCATTCCCCACACGGCGGCACAGAAAGGGATCGCGCGGAGCGCAATCGCATCGCAGTTCCGCTTGGGACGGATGTTTTCGCCTGCCGCCGAACGCTCCGGGCGTCTCGGCACGGAACATTTCGCACCTCCCGCTCCCGCCCTGCGCAGGCACCGCATCGTGCCGCCACGATACACGCCCTCTCCGCAGCGCCCCGTAACCGTCCAAAGCCGGATCGAATCCTCCGACCGAGGCGCGTCGCAACTGCCCCCCGACGAAAAGGAACCTCCGGCGAAACCCTCAGAGCGCACAACGGCCGGCCGGACCGTCGCAGACATGTTCCGCACATACCCCTCTCTCCCAACGCCGCATAAGGACGCACGGCCATGACACCCGCCCGCCCGTCCGACATACACGCAACGCACATCCCGGCGCCGTCCGCCGCTGGCATCCGAATTGTTCGGTGGATCGAAAAACGAAATTCCGCCATGCAGCACTTCTCCATCGCCGCCTGCCTCGCCGTGCTGAGCGGCCTCCTCTCGGCTGCCGTCGTCGCGTTCGACCTGCGGCGCCGTCCGCAGCCCATGCGCATCATGAACGCCGTATGGATTCTGACCCCGCTTTGGTCGGGCGCGGTCGGGTTGGCGGCCTATTTCTCTTTCGGAAGGGCTGCGAAACCGCATCCCGCACCGACGACCGGAGAGGCATGCCGCAACGGCCGTCCCGCGGCGGAACCGGACGGGACGGCCCCGGAAAATCTTCACTCCGGCACGCGGAGAACGAACGGAACGCCTGTCCCTCTCCGGGACAAGAGCTGTGCGGATTCTCCGCACATGCGTATGACCGAAGCGAAGGACCAAAGCGGCCGCATGATCGCGGATATGCCCTGCGACAAAAGAAGCGAACCGGAAAAAGAGATGCACCGCATGTCCATGACGCACGCAACGTCGGGCATGGAACCGGACGGACCGGGAGCGGGCGGACCGGGAAAAACGGAGATGCACGGGATGCCCCCGCACGCGACGAAGACGAGCACGATGAAAACGGACACGACGGAGACGGAGGCAATGAACACTGGAACGATGAACATGGGGACGATGAATATGGAGACGATGAATATGGAGACGATGAACATGGGCGCTCCGCGTCCGCGCTGGCAGTCGGCGGTGCTCTCGACGCTCCATTGCGGCGCGGGCTGCACGCTGGCCGACCTGACCGGCGAGTGGTTCCTGTATTTCGTGCCGGTAGCCGTCGGGGGCAGCCTGCTCGCAGGGACATGGATAACGGACTATCTGCTGGCGCTCGTTTTCGGCATCGGCTTCCAGTATGCCGCCATTCGGGGCATGGAGCGCATTCCGCGCGGCGAGGCGGTCGTCCGTGCGGCCAAGGCCGATTTTCTCTCCCTCACGGCATGGCAGGCGGGCATGTACGGCTGGATGGCCGTCGCAATTTTCGTCCTCGGCGACGGTGCGGCGATCTCCCGCACGACCTTTCGGTTTTGGTTCATGATGCAGATCGCCATGTGCTGCGGCTTTCTCGTGTCGCTGCCCGTGAACGTGCTGCTGATCCGCAAGGGGATCAAAAAAGGGATGTGATTACCGCAGGCGGTGGAGCCGGAACAAGGGCGAAAGACGCTCCGCGAGCGGTTTGCCCGCGATGATGACCGTAACGGCGACGAGAATCAGCACCACACCCGTTACGATGCGGAAGGTGAGCTGCTCGCCGAAGACGACCACGCCGAAGAAAAGCGCCGTTACGGGCTCCAGTGCGCCGAGAATCGCCGTCGGCGTCGATCCGATGCAGCGGATGGCCTGCGCCATCGTTACGAGCGACACGAGCGTCGGGAACAGGCCCAGCGAAACGGCATTGACCCACAGTCCCGCCGTCGGGACCGGTTGCAGACCGGCGCCGAAACGCAGGCGCACCGCGAAGACCGAGAGCCCGAACAGAAGCGCATAGAAGGTCAGTTTCTCGGTGGGCATGCGGCGCAGCGCCGAACGGTTGACGCCGACGATGTAGACCGCATAGCATAGCGACGAAAGAAAGACGAGCGCCACTCCCAGCAGACTCAGCGTCGCACCGCCCTCGCCCCTGTAGAGCAGCGAGATGCCGCAGAAAGCCAGTCCGATCGAGAGGGTCGTGAGGAGCGAAACCCGCTCGTGGAAGAACAGGGCCATGATGACGGCCACCAGCACGGGATAGACGAACAGGATCGTCGAGGCGATGCCCGCATCCATGAGGTTGTAGCTCCGGAACAGGAAGAGCGACGAAAAGGAGAAGAGCAGGCCCATCGCCGCGAGCGGCGCAAGCTCGGCCCGGCGCAGCGCGAACGACTGCCGCCTCGCGAGCATCAGTCCGCCGAGCAGCACGACGGCCGCCGCATAGCGGTAGAAGAGCACCGAATCGACATCCATGCCCGCCTCGTACATCGGCAGCGCGAAGAGCGGATTGAGTCCGTAGCTGGCGGCTGCGATCGCTCCCAAAACGTAACCTTTGACTTTCGTGTGGTCCATAATTCCGGAATAACGGCGCAAATGTAACAAATCTTATCCCGAACTCTCCTTTTTTCTTCAGAAAAAAGTTACTTTTGCGCTTTCGAAAACCCCGACTACCACTATGACCCGCAGCAGCATCCTCCCGATCGTCGCCGTACTTCTGCTTTTCACGGCCCGCAGCGCCTCGGCCCGCACCCCCAAAGAGAGCATCCCCGAAAAGCATATCCCCGAAGAGTGCGCCGACACGCTCGCGGAAGCGGCCTCCCCGCGGCTCGGATTCGAGATGGGCATCGAACTGCTGAGCAGCTACGTCAGCCGCGGCAGCTATCAGGCCGGTGCGAGCTTCCAGCCCTTCCTGCGGGTTTCGTGGGGCGGCCTGTTCATCGGCGCATGGGCGTCGACCGATTTCTCGGGGACGCAGATGCGCGAGGTGAACCTCTCGCTCGGCTACCGGAAGGGACGGTTCGAAGCCGCGCTCATCGACTACTACATCGCACCCCACCCCGAAGCCGAGGGGCGCTTCTTCGACTTCGGACACCGCAGCGCCCACACGTTCGAAGCCAGCCTGTCGTGGAGCGTGAGCGAGCGGGTGCCGATCGGCATCTGGTGGGGCACGATGTTCGCCGGTGCGGATGTCGCCGACGACGGCAGGCGCAACTACTCCTCCTATGCGGAGATCTCCTATCCGTTCGCCCTCCGGCAGGCCGTCGACTTCAAGACGGGCGTGGGATTCATGCCGTGGTCCACCGAGAACTGCTTCAACACGCGGGGATTCGCCGTTACGAACGTCTATCTTCATGCCGCCAAGACGTGGACCCTGCGCCGCAACCTGCGGCTCGGACTGCTGGCCCGCATCATCTGCAACCCCTATCGGGAACAATTCAACTTCGTGGGCGGCGTCCGGTTCGAACTTTGATCCCCGGGCCGCCCGGCTCTCCGGCGGAAATAAACTTCGCTCCACCCGGTCGAAGAGCGGAAACACTCCTATGAACTTCCGGTTCCGGGCCGCCCGCCCCGGCTCTCCGGCAGGAATGAAACCTCGTTCCGTCCGCCGCAGCTGCCGGCATCCCTGCGCTCCTTGCAGCGGCTTCGAAACGGATCGGGTCGGGGCACGGCCCCCGAAACAGCGGAACGTCCGTTTTGCGGCTAAAGATTTCCTCCCTTCTTCCCGCATTCGCAGCCCGGCCCGTTTTCCGTTCCGGAACAGGAGCGAAGGTCCCAATCAAGCCCCCTCCGCCTCGGCCGCCCCGCACCCTTCCGACTGCGCGGCGGAACCGTCCGACAAATCCCCTTCGGAGCGACTCGCATCCGCAAACGCGGTCTTCGGTGCGAAGCAACGAGTAGCGATCGCTCGTTTTCCCACGGTCGCCTTTCCCGCCTCGGCAGAGCCCGAACTCCCGTTCGGCTCTGCGCCCGGTTTATCGAAACGGTTCTTTTTCGGGAAAGAGGGGGGGGGAATTTTCCCGCATCGCCGATCTCCGAACGGGTTCCCAGCCTGCACCCGGTCGGACGGCAGCATTCCGAAAGGTATTTTCCCGCTTCGCCGCAGTCCGAACGCTATTCGGTTCAGCGCTCCACCTACCGAGCCGGTCCGGCTGCCGGCCGTGACGGAGTGCACCGAACGGTCCGAAGCAGGCGCCCCCCGCAGCGAACGTTCGCACCGCCCGCAGCTCCGCACGGAACGGAGCCGACCGCGACCGCAGCAGCGGCGCCGCCGAACATCCGCACGCGCACCTGCGAAGCTTCACGAAAAGTCCTCTTTATCGCAAGACGCAAAACTGCGGCAATCCGATGCGGGAAATCAGCCGCCGCTCCGCCGACCGCCCCGTACGAAAAATCCCCGCGACCCGCCGAATCGCCCGTCGCAGGAATCCGATCGTCCGTTCCCGACCGCCCCCCCCCGACGCACGGCAAAACGAAACGGGGCTCCCGCCGCATACGCGAAGAGCCCCGTCCGCTCCGGCCGGCAAATTCAGAACGCCACCGTCGGCGCGGTCTGCGCCCCCTCCGCAGCCGTGAAACGCGCTTTCCGTTCGAACCCGAACATACCGGCCACGAGGTTGGCGGGGAAGCGGCGGATCGCCACATTGTAGCTGTTCACCACCTCGTTGAACTCCTTGCGCGAGACGGCGATGCGGTTTTCGGTCCCTTCGAGCTGGGCCTGCAATTCGAGGAAATTCTGATTGGCTTTCAGGTCGGGATAACTTTCGGCCACGGCTATGAGACGCCCGAGCGCCGAGCCCACCTGCGACTGAGCACGCTGAAATTCGGCCATCTTCTCCGGCGTGAGATCGTCCGCCGAGAGCTGGAACGACATCGCCTTCGCACGTGCTTCGACCACTTCGTCGAGCGTCGATTTTTCGTGCTCGGCATATCCTTTCACCGTACTGACGAGATTGGGAATCAGGTCCGCACGACGCTGATACTGCGTTTCGACGTTGGACCATGCGGTCTTCACGGCCTCGTCCTTCGAGACGAAACCGTTGTAGGTCGAATAGAAGAAGATGCCGATGACCGCCACCGCGGCGGCGATCACGATCCAGATCCGGTTTTTGCTGTTTTTCATTTCGATTGTCATTGATTGGTTTATTCCGATTCAAATTTCTCCGTTCCGGTGCGGAGCGCCGTTTCGGCAAAGCTCGCATGTCCGCCGTCCGAAAGTCCGAATCCGGCCCGCTTCCGGCATCCGTCCGGGGGCCCGAACCGCCCGTCTCCCGATCCGGCGGCGTCCGAAGCCCGTTCCGGCCCCCGCTCCAGCCCCGCTCCGATACCCGCTCCGGCGCAAGCCTCGGTGTCGTCCGGCTCCCGAGCCATCACCGGACCGGGCGCTTCCGGCGCGAAACTCCCGGTGCTACCACCTCGAACCCGCTCCTCCGCCGCCGAAATGACCACCCCCGAAGCCGCCGCCCGTACCGCCGCCTCCGCCGAAGCCGCCGAAACCGCCGCCCATGAAGACGCCGCCGCCCGGACCGCCCAGATGGTTGTCCCGCTCGCTGCGGACCTGCCGCCTGACCACCTCGCCGCAATTCGTGCACACGAACGTGTATTCGATCACCTTGCAGGCGGGTGTGCTCCGCACCACTTCCTGCGACCGCAATCCGAGCGTATACCGATGGCAGCGCGGACAACGCTTCCGGCGATAATAGCCCCACACGGAGGCTCCCAGCGGCACGGCGACGCATCCCAGCACGATCACGAGGATCGCCCATGCGGGCATCGCTCCGCCCGAGGCCGCATCCGTGCCGCCCAGATCGAGTTCGGAGCCTTCGAGCCGCCGGGCCAGAGCCTCGACGCCTGCCGTCATGCCGGCGCTGTAATCCCCTTCGCGGAAGTAGGGAAGCATGTATTTCATCTGGATGCGTTTCACGACGGCGTCGGGCAGCACGCCCTCCGCGCCGTCGCCCGTAACGATCCGGATCTCGCGTCGGTCGCGCACCAGCAGGATGCCCACGCCGTTGTCGCGGTCGCCGCGCCCGACGCCCCACGACCCGAAAAGTTCGATGGCGAAGCCGAACACGTCGCCGCCCTCGATGTCGCCCACAGCGACCACGGCCACCTGAGCGATGTTGCGCTCGCGCAGCGAAGCGCACACGGAGTCGATGCGCGCCACGGCCGCCGCCGACAGGATGCCGTCGGGATCGGAGACATAGCGCGTGCGGTCGGCACGCTGGACATCGGGTATGTCGCGCACGCCGTAGGTTTTGGCTGCGGCGCCCGCGGCGACGCAGAGCGTCAGCAGGAGCGGTATCAGTCGTTTCATAGCTTCGAAATAAGGGGCGGCAGCACCCGGAGCCGCCGCACGCCGCAGGGAACTCCTACAATTTCGGTTCCTCGTTCATAAAATAGTCGAGCACGCACTTCAGCTCCCTCAGTTTGGGTGCAGCTCGGCCCGGTTTTTCACATAGTAGTCGCGGATCTCGGCCCGCCGCGCCGGAGCGCGGAGCGTAACGTCCAGCGCCGTGGACGGTGCGGGCACGCCGGCACTCTGCAAGATGGACTTCAGCACGACGGTTCCCAGATCGAACACGCGGTGCAGCGGCAACTCCTCGCTCTGGCGGCTCCAACGGCCGTTCACGCGCCGGAACACCTTCGCGGCGATCTCGCCGCCGTCGTATTGCGCATTGCCCACCGAAAGGCTCTCCGCATCCGTACGATTCTTATAAATGCCGTCGTGCGGCGCGTAGTCGTCGACGGACATGATCGGCCGATGGGCCAAATGGATCGGTGTTGCCATCTTTGCAGCTTAATTTTCAGCAAACATACGAAAATCGCGGTAAACCCGAAAGAAAAGGCCGAAAGTTTTTCATGCAAACGGCGCACCTCCGTCGCCGACACGGGGATAACCGACGCACACGGCCGCCCTCTCCCGAACCGGCGGCCGAATTCCGCGCCAGACGCTTCTTCGCCGGCCGGGCTCCGTTCGCATCGGACCGGAAGCTCCCGTCGCGCCGGTCCGGCAGCGGCACCGGCCGCCGCTCCGCCCCATCCGGCAGCCGCACCCTCGACACGTCGCCGAGCGCTCCGCCCCGCTCCGGCCGGAGCGAATCCGCGAAGAGCAGGAGGGAGGGAGCCGGCGTCTCCTCCGAGCCGGTGCCGGAGGCGAGGCTGTGCCGGAGGCGAGGCTGTGTCCGTGCCGCCGCCCCCGAAACAACCGCGGGCACTATCGCAACCGGTGAAGCCGAACACCCGGACCTCGCAGACGGCGCACCCATACCCCGCACCGGACTGAAATTCCGCTTCTTACGATCGGACACGAAAACCGGCGCCGCCTGCCGTGCGGAACCGGATCCGACTTGCGGACCATCCGATCGCTCGCCCGGGAATCCGCGGGCGAAGCGCCGATCCCCCTCACATGTACGGAGCAACGGCCCCCGCACACGGCCTTTCGACACGGGGCATCGACCCGTTGCCGCCGAGAAACCGCATGGCCGTCCGCGCACCGGGGCCCTTCGGCGCCGCCGGCACCGGATGGCCCCGGCACCGCGCAGCGGAGCTCGTCTGCAAACAACGGAAAATCAGCGTTCCCCGCGGCTCAGCAGCCGGTAGCTCCACGGAGCCATGTCGCATTCGACGTGTTCGGGCAGTTCGGCAGCCTCGCCGCTCAGAGCGTCGACATAGGCTCCGGCATAGATTCCCGTCCGGAAATCGGCATGAATCGCATAGGGCGAAAGGTTCATCGCGGCCACCACGCGGTTGCCGTCCCGCTCGCGCACGAAGGTCATCAGACAATCCTCGGCGTTGTTGCGGATCTCGATCGTCGTCCCGCCCCGGCCGCCGGCATCGAGGGCCGGATTGGCGTGCCGCATCCGGATGAGGCGGCGGTAGCGTTCCGTCGCAGCGTTCTCGCGGTAGGCCTCCCCGGGAATCGGATCGCGGTCGAAGAAGCCGAACACGTGGTCGTAGCCCACCTCCTGCCCCGTGTAGACCAGCGGCATGAAACCCTCGGCGACGAAGGTGAATGCGGCCATGATCTCCGCCGCGGCACCCATGCGGGCGAACTCCGTGCCGCTCCACGAATTCTCGTCGTGATTGGAGGTGAAGAGCAGCCGGATCGCCTCGCGCGGATAGCGTCCGCGGTCGGCACGGAGCCAGTCGCGGACCGCCGTGATGCGGACCTTCTGCTGCGCGACGTCGTTCAGGAGGTGGAACAGTTCCCAGCCGTAGCAGGCATCGAACGCTCCCTCGTCGAAGAGCCACCTCTCCTCGGCCTCGGCCAGCAGAAACAGGTCGGACTTCGCCCCGCGCAGCTGCCGCGCCGCCTCGCGCCAGAAGGCCGGCGGCACGAGCATCGCCATGTCGCAGCGGAAGCCGTCGACGGCGTGGCGTTCGACCCAGAAGCGCATCGCGTCGATCTGACCCTGCCACACGGCGCGGTTCCCGTAGTCGAGTTTGGCCGTATCGGTCCAGCCGCACGGCACGAGCGGTTCGCCCGCCTCGTCGCGCTCGTACCAGTCGGCGGGCCGCTCCGCGAGCCAGCGGGCATCGCGCGAAGTGTGATTGGCCACCCAATCGACGAGCACCCGCATCCCCAACCGGTGCGCCTCGGCCACGAAGTCGTCGAAATCGGCCATCGTGCCGAACTCGGGATTCACGGCGCAGTAGTCGCGGATCGAGTAGTAGGAGCCGAGCGTCCCCTTGCGGTTCGCCTCGCCGATGGGATAGACGGGCATGAGCCACACGGCGTCGAACCCCATGCGGCTAAGAAACGGCAGCCGCTGCGCGGCTGCCCGCAGCGTACCTTCGGGGGTCAGTTGGCGGACATTCATTTCGTAGAGCACCGCACCGCAGCTCCATTCGGGATGATTCGTTTGCATATCTGTTCTTCGTATTGCTCCGTCCGTTTTCCGCCCCGGCATAATCCGAATGCGCATCCGCCCCCGGATCCGGTCTGACGGAACGGGCGGCATTCCGTCGGCCCGAGCGCAGAGACGAATACGGGTCCGGCATCTGCCGGGGCGGAAAACGGCAGAAAGGATTCCAACCCTATCGCACCGCGCAAAACACGCGCCGGATTCCCGCGGTGCGACGCCGCCTTCCGCAACCGCACCCTAACGGGGTGTCGCGCAGCGCAGGCTGCCCGCCACCGTCCGGCGCTCGCCGTAGAGCCCGATTTCGACCGGCTCGCCCTCGCAGGCGATCTCGACCTCGTCGGGCGTGGCCCGCACCGAGAGCACGCGGTCTCTGTAACGGACCCTGAAAGCGAGCGAACGCCACCCCGCGGGCAGTGTCGGCGCGAAGGTCAGCACGCCGTCCTGCATGCGCATGCCGCCGAAGCCCTCGACCACCGAGAGCCACGAGCCGGCCATCGACGTAACGTGGCAGCCCTCCTCCACTTCGCGGTTGTAGTCGTCCAGATCGAGCCGCGCCGTGCGCAGATACATCTCGTAGGCTTTGTCCATGTCGCCGATCCGTGCCGCGAGAATGGCGTGCACGCAGGCCGAGAGCGACGACTCGTGCACCGTGCGCGGCTCGTAGAACCGGAAGTTGCGGCGCACGGTCTCCGGATCGAAATCGTCGAAAAAGAAGTAGAGCCCCTGCAAGACATCGGCCTGCTTGATGAAACACGAACGCAGAATGCGGTCCCACGACCAATGGCGGTTGATCGGCCGCTCGGCCGGATCGAGCTCCGCGGCGAGGCGCTGCTCCTTGTCCATGTAGCCGTCCTGCTGGAGGAAAATGCCCAGCTCCCGGTCTTCGCCCAGATACAACCCGTCGGCCACGGCGAGCCACCGGGCCGTCTCGGCCGCCTCGTCGAACCCGCGTGCGGCGCAGATGCGGCGGTAGTCGCCGGGGCGGTGGGTGCGCACCCACGCGGCCGCTTCGGCCGCATAGCGCAGGCACCACGCGGCGATATAAGAGGTATACCAGTTGTTGTCGACGTTGTTTTCGTACTCGTTGGGACCGGTTACGCCCAGCATCACGTATTTCCCGCGCGCCTCCGACCACGTGATCCGCTGCACCCAGAAGCGGGCGATCGAGAGCAGCACCTCCAATCCGTATTCGGCCATATAGGCCTCGTCGCCCGTATAGCGGATGTAGTTCCGGATGGCGTAGGCGACGGCTCCGTTGCGGTGAATCTCCTCGAAGGTGATTTCCCACTCGTTGTGGCACTCTTCGCCGTCGGCCGTTACCATCGGATAGAGGGCCGCACCGCCGCCGAAACCGAGTTTCGCAGCATTTTCGATGGCCTTGTCCAGCTGGTCGTAGCGGTAGACGAGCAACGCGCGGGCCACCTCGCGGCCCGCCGTCGAAAGATAGAACGGCAGACAGTAGGCTTCGGTGTCCCAGTAGGTTACGCCGCCGTATTTCTCGCCCGTGAACCCTTTCGGACCGATGTTGAGCCGCACATCCACGCCCGTGTAGGTTTGCAGGAGCATGAAGATGCAGAAGCGGATGCCCTGCTGCGCCTCGGAGTCGCCCCCGATCTCGATGTCGCATCCGTGCCACCGGCGCTCCCACGCCGCCGTCTGCTCGGCGAGCAGCGCCTCGAAGCCTGCGGCGCGGGCCTCTTCGGCGGCACGGCGGGCCGCGGCGATCAGTCCGTCCGGGGCATGGTTGAGCGAGGAGCAGATGCCGGCATATTTATACAAGGTCGCCGCCTCGCCCTTGCGGAGCTTCACCGTAGCGGTCTGTGCGACGCGCTCGCCCGCCGTCTCATTCCTGAAGGAGGCCCCTGCGAGCGTGCAGACCTGCGCCCACGCAGCCTCGAAGCCGCTTTTGCGCGTGCGCATCCGCACGGCATCGGACTCCGTTGCGACATGTTCCCAGAACTTTTCGTCGTAATTGGCATCCGCATTGCGCACGTCGGCGTCGATGAAAGGGGAGAACCGCACCTCCGCATCGCGGTCGAGGGGCCTCACGGCGAAGCGGACGACACCCGTTTCGCGGCGTTCGAGCGGCAGGAACCGCACGACCTCCACCTCCGCTTCGATGCCATTGCCCATCACGACCCTCATGCGCCGCGTGAGCACGCCGCGGCGCATGTCCAGTTCGCGGCGGTAGTCGCACACGCTGCCTACGGTAGCCAGATCGAGCCGCTCGCCGCCGATCTCTACGCCCACGCCCGTCCAGAAAGCACTGTTCGGCACCTTGGCGAAATAGTCGGGATAGCCGTTTTTCCACCACCCCACGCGCGTCTTGTCCGGATAGTAGACGCCCCCGATGTAGTTGCCCTGCAGCATGGGACCCGAATAGCCCTCCTCGAAGTTGGCACGGCCTCCCATGACGCCGTTGCCCAGTGCGAAAAGCGACTCGGAGGATTTGACCCGCGCCGGATCGAAACGATCCTCGATGATCTTCCAGTCATCGGTTTGAATAAATCGCTCGGTATACATAGTTTCTTCCATAAAAAATGATTCATATTTCAAGGTTCGTGCAGCCTCCTAATCCGAATTCCGCCGTTCCCCCCTCCCCGTCGGACCGGCAACCGCCGCACGCCGCACGGAACGGCGGCGGATCGCGGATCCCTGCGCATTGCCGGAGCCGGGGGGGGGCAGTGCGGAAGTCCGCCGTCCGATGCGGTCCGAAAGCGATCGTCCCGGACCGTCCCGCGACACCGAATCGGCTCGCCACGCGCGCCTTACCGCGACGAAGCCCCCGATACGGGCTCCCCGAGAACAGTCCCCCCCCGAAAAAGACGGGGCCGCACACACGGGACCTCTCCGAGACGAGCTCCCCGAAACGGGACATTGCTCAAAACGAGGTCCCCGAAAAACGAATTCTTCCCGCGGAGAGCTCCACAGGACGGCCGCCCCCGAAAAACGAGGTTTTCCCAAGACGAACGCTCAGGACGAGGCTTTCCCAAAACGAGCTTCCATCCCGAACCGCCTCCGAGACGAAGCCCTTCGAGACGGGGCAATCCGCCCGCATGCAGCGATTCGCGGTTCCGTCCCTCCCCGCTCTCCCGTCCCGACACGCTGCCGGGAAACCGCAGCCCGCGCTGCGGCCGTGCGAGAATGCGCTCCGCACTGCATGCAGACCGAAGGCCGCACGCGAACTGCGGCCGAACGGCGTCGGCGCACGAAAAGTCCGCCCTCCGCTCAGTCGACCGCGGCGGCCAGACGGTCGAAGGTGAAGCCCTCGAATCCCGCGATCCGCAGCGTGGCCGCCGCCAGCGCCGGGCTCGGGCCTACGCCCACCGAACGCATACCGGCCCGCGCAGCCGCTTCGATGCCGGCCGCGGCATCCTCGAAGACGACGCATGCGGCAGGCACCTCCCCGGCCAGTTCCGCCCCGCGGACGAACACCTCGGGATCGGGCTTGGCACGCGCGACGAGCGTGCCGTCCACCACCGCATCGAAGAGCGGCCGCAGTCCGCAGCGGTCGAGAATCGTGCCCGCATTCTTCGATGCGGAGCCGAGCACGATTTTCACGCCCCGCGCGTGCAATTCGCCGAGAAACGGCCGCACGCCCGGAAGCACGTCGTCCGGCGTCATGCGGCCGACGAACTCCAGATAACGGTCATTCTTTCGGGCGGCCATGCGCTCCCGCTCCTCCGGCGCGAAACGCCCGGCGAATCCGCCCGCCTCCAGTACGATGTCGAGCGACGCCATGCGGCTCACCCCCTTGGTCGCCTCGCCCGCGGCGGGCGTCAGCTCGAATCCCAAACTACGGGCCAGCTCGGCCCACGCGAGAAAATGGTACCGCGCCGTGTCGACCACCACGCCGTCCAGATCGAATATACAACAACGAATCATAACTTCGAAACATTGAATTCTTTGCTTTCCCCTCCCCGTTCTCCCGACCCGGCAACTTCGGGCGAATCCGGATCGCTCCCGGTTCGTCGGAACGAATCTTTTTATCATCGGGCAAAACCGGCCTTCCGCTCTTCGAATCGAAGCCGGGTTCTTGGGAGCCGTGCGAGCCGGAGCTTCCGCAGGCGGCGGCCCGCTCTTCCGGGGGCGTGCGCCGCGAGCTGCGATCCCGTTCTTCCGTCGCCCAAAGAGGGATTCGGAGAACGTCTTTTTCTTCGTACCTTCCGGTGCCGAAAAACAATCCGAAAGCGACTTAGGGTTTTCCCTCGTTCCCCAGCTCCTTTCGTCGCCCCCCCCGAAGCCGCCCGATTGCCGGCAGCGGCCCTACCGCCGGCCCGCCTTCCGATCCGGGCGCCCCTTCGCAGAGGCCATCCCCTTGCCTGCCGTTTTCGGTCCGGCGGGTTCCAAGACGCCTTTCCCGACGCATCCGGACGACGCAGCGCCGTCGGCGAACCGCTCTCATCCCCCCTTGCAAAACGGACATAAAAAAACTCACGATGCGAACAGCAGGGCATAAGACCGGAGCGAAACGGATGCGAAAAACGGAGGCCGCTCATTCAAGCCCAACCCGCGCAATCGACCGCTTCAGCCGGCCGGGCGAACTTCCGCGCAATTTTCCGCCTTGCGAAGGGCTTTACCTGCGCGACGCTCGGCTCCCCGCTTCGCCCTTGCGCGGCGAAGAGCGCCGAAAACCCGCTTCGCCCGCACGGCAGGCGCCGGTCTTACCTTTCGGCCCTCAGAAAGCACGGAAAAAGATCGAAAAAAAGGACGAATCCCCTTCTCCGTTTCCCGCCTCGGAAGAGCCCGGAACGGCTTCCGGCTCCGCACCCGGCCGAACGGAACGGCCCTTTCCTTTTCATGCCCCCCATTTCGGGCACAGACGAAACACCATGCCGGCGGTTCGCCGCACCCGCAGCGGACCGCTACTCCCAGAGCCTCTCCGGATAGCGCCCCTCGCCGATCATCCGTCGAAGAGCCGCCACGAGCGCGGGTTTGTCCTCCTTGTAGGTTACGCCGTACCACTGTGCGTCCGACCGCAGCACGCGCACCTCGACCGTTCCCCGGTCGATGAGCCGGTTGACCATCGAGGGGATGTAGCACTCGGCCCCGAGGTCGGCGGCATGTTCGCTGAGAAACGCACGGAAATATTCGGCCGAGTACGAAAAATAGTCGGGCGTGAAGCCGAACAGATTCATCGACACCGGCGTCGCGGGCGCCAGCTCCTCGTCGGCTCCGCCGTCGCGGTAGACGATCCGCCCGTCCGCCGCGCGTTCGATCCGCGTGCGTTCGACCATGCCCGCCAGATTGCCCGCGGCATCGACCGTGCAGATCCCGCGCGAAACGGTCCCGTTCTCCGAGAGCGTCTTCTCCAGATCGTAGGCCACCATACAATATTTATTTCGGCTGCCGTCGAGCGTGCGCAAACAGTCGGCCATCGTCCGGAAGGCTTCGGCCCCGTAGAAATCGTCGGCGTTCACCACGGCGAACGGCACGTCGATCCGCTCCGCGGCCATCATCACGGCGTGGTTCGTCCCCCACGGCTTCACACGCCCCTCGGGCACGGCGAACCCTTCGGGCAGAGAATCGAGCTCCTGATAGACGTACTCGACCTCGATCCGCCCGCCGAACCGTGCGGCGTTGAACACCTCCTCGAACTCGGCGGCGAACGAGCGGCGGATGACGAAGACCACCCGACCGAAGCCGGCGCGCACGGCGTCGTAGACCGAATAGTCGATGATGGCCTCGTTGGCGGGGCCCACGCCGTCCATCTGCTTCAGCGAGCCGTAGCGCGACCCCATGCCGGCGGCGAGGACCAATAATGCAGGTTTCATCATAATATCTCGAATTTTCTTCGACCACTTTTCCGTCCCGGCGACCGGCGAGGGAGCCCCCTCGCACCCGGCTCACCGGAACGGCTGCGTTGTTTCATTCGTTTGAGAACCGACGGCAAAGGTAAAATTTTCGGAGCGAAGCGACAAGGTTTTCCGCAAAATAGTTACCTTTGTACGCTTTGATCCGCAACCGATGAAATTCCTGAAATCCATATCCCGCTGGCGGCGCGAGCTGTTCCGCAAACGCCGCCTCAGCCTGCGCGATGCGAGCGACGGCGCCGAGGAGTGGCACATCCACCTCTCGCCCGCGGGCGCATTCGCGGCGTTCGTGTCGTTCGCGCTGCTGCTCTTCATCCTCATTCTCGTCCTCGCGGCCTACACCCCCGTGCTGGAGTTTCTGCCGGGCTACCGCACCGAAGCCACCCGCACGCGCGAAGCGCTGATGCGCGACGCGATGCGTCTCGACTCGATGGAACGGATGATGAACGACATGATGACCTACAACGAGCATATCGCCCTCATCATGGAGGGCAAGACCCCGGTGGTGCGGTCGCTCCGAGCCTCCGACAGCGCACGGCTCGACAAGACGCTCGTCCCGCCTTCGCGCGCGGATTCGCTGCTGCGTGCGCAGATGGAGGGCGACGGCCCCTACGGCCTCGGAGCCGAAGGCTCGCGGCGCGAGATGCGCGAAGCCATCGGCATGATAACACCCGTGGAAGGGATCCTGACCGAAGGTTTCGACATCAAGCAGGGCCGGCTGGGCATCCGGATCGCCGCCGCGGCCGGCGCCGGCGTCTCGGCGATCGGGAACGGCACGGTGGTGCTGAGCCTCTGGACGCCGGAGGAGGGTCATGTCGTGCAGATCCAGCATCCGGACAATCTGCTTTCGGTCTACAAACACCTCTCGCAGTCGCTCGTCTCCCCGGGCCAGACCGTGCGCAGCAGCGAGGTGATCGGCTATGCGGCCGCGCCCGATGCGGACAGAAGCGAAGAGACCCGGCTTTTCGAATTCGAACTCTGGAACGACGGCAAACCCGTCGACCCGGAGGGTTATATCGTCTTTTGACCCATGAAACAACGACTCGCCATTCTCGGCTCCACGGGGTCGATCGGCATGCAGACGCTCGACGTCGTGCGCGAAAACCCCGACCGTTTCGAAGTCCGCGTCCTCACGGCGGCCCGCAACTGGCAGCGCCTCGCGCAGCAGGCCCGCGCATGCGACGCCGACGCCGCGGTGATCGCCGACGAACGCTGCTACGGCCCGCTGCGCGAAGCGCTGGCCGACACCGACATCAAGGTCTACGCCGGGACGGACGCCGTGGCACAGGTGGCCGCCGCGGGCGACACGGACACGGTTGTGAACGCACTGGTGGGCTATGCGGGGCTCGCCCCCACGGTCGCGGCGCTCGACAAGGGCAAGAAGCTGGCCCTCGCCAACAAGGAGTCGCTCGTCGTGGGCGGACAGTATGTCATGCGGCTCGCGGCCGAGCACCGGGCGCCGATTCTGCCCGTCGACTCGGAGCACTCGGCCATCTTCCAGTGCCTCATGGGCGAACGGGCTCCGGTGCGGCGGCTGATCGTTACCTGCTCGGGCGGTTCGCTGCGCGACCTGCCGCGCGAGGCGCTGGCGGACGTTACGCCCGAACAGGCGCTCCGCCACCCGCAGTGGGAGATGGGCGCCAAAATCACGATCGACTCCTCGACGCTCGTCAACAAAGGCTTCGAGGTGATCGAGGCCCACTGGCTCTTCGGCACGCCCGCGGAGCGCATCAGCGTCATCCAGCACCCGCAGGCGGTCGTACACTCGATGGTCGAGTTCGAGGACGGAGCCGTCAAAGCCCAGCTCGGGGCGCCCGACATGCGGATGCCGATCAGCTTCGCGCTGATGTACCCCGACCGTGCGCACCGCCCCTCCGAGCAGTTCGACTTTCTGGCCCATCCGCAGCTGACGTTCGAGGAGGTCGACCGCACGAAATACCCCGCGCTCGACATCGCCTACGACTGTCTGCGGCGCGGCGGCACGGCGGCCTGCACGATGAACGGCGCGAACGAAGTGGCCGTGGCCGCCTTTCTGGACCGCAAGTGCCGCTATACGGACATCGTCCGCACGATCGAACACGCTCTCGCCCGGGCGACGCACGTCGCCCGCCCCGCTTTGGCCGATTATGCCGCGGCGGATGCCGAGGCGCGCGATCTGGCGCGCGGCTTGCTGAGGCTCTGATCCGTCGCCGGGAGAAGCGGATCGCCGCTCGGACGGCCGCTTTCGTCCGGGGCGTTTCGTCAGGCCGCATACAGCGGCGAACGCCGGTGCGGGCTCTGCCGAGGCCGGAAACGGAACAGAAATCCAAGGATCGCGCACGAAGAAAGAGGCCCCGACGACTGCCGACGCCGAATCGGGCGCAACCCGAACCTTTACCGGGTAACGGCCGCGATCCCGCAACGGCGAGCGAAAAAAGACTTTCCGGACCGTTCGGCTCATCCCGGGGACCGCAGACCGGGGAGGGGGGGGGCGGAAATCGCGGACCGGGGGCCGGAGCTGCGGACCACGGAGCGAGCAATGCGGACCGCAGACCGGAAACGGGCGATCGGAAACCGGGGATGGCGGAGAAGCGGAAACGGTCAGCGGGCAAGGTCTCGTTCCCGGCAGGCCGCACGCAATCCGCGACCTGACCGAAGGATTGCCGGGCCGCCGGTACGAATACGGAAAGCAACGGCTCCCGACCGGCCGTCACGGCCCGAAGGACTGCCGGGACGGGAAAACGACAACATAAGGAAATAAAACATTTAAGATGGATATTCTGATCAAAGTACTGCAACTCTTCCTCGCCTTCACGCTGCTGGTGGGCATTCACGAATTCGGGCACTTCATCATGGCCCGCATTTTCCGCATCCGCGTCGAGAAGTTCTACATCTTCTTCGACCCGTGGTTCTCGCTCTTCAAGTTCAGGCGGGGCCACACGGAATACGGTCTGGGCTGGCTGCCGTTGGGCGGCTACGTCAAGATCGCCGGCATGATCGACGAGTCGATGGACAAGGAGCAGATGAAGCGCCCCGTGCAGCCGTGGGAATTCCGCGCCAAACCCGCTTGGCAACGTTTTCTGGTGATGATCGCAGGCGTGGTGATGAACGTGCTTCTGGCCGTGGCGATCTACTGCGGCGTGAGCTACGCATGGGGCGAAAGCTACTTTTCGAACGACGACGCCCGCTGGGGCTACAACTTCAGCGACGAGGGCAAGGCCCTCGGCTTCCGCGACGGCGACCGGATCGTCGCCATAGACGGCGTGCCGGCCGAGAACGTCTCCAAGATCATCAGCGATCTGGTCATCACCGAGGGCGACCGGACCGTTACGGTGCAGCGCGGCGGCGAGGAAGTGGCGCTCCGCCTGCCGCTCGACGAACTGATCGCGCTGCGCAAGTCGAAGGGCTACGAACACCTCATGACGCTTCGCATCCCCTTCCTCATCGACAGCGTGGACCTCGCGGGTACGGGTGCCGCAGCCGGACTGCGCCGCGGCGACGAGATCGTGGCCGTCGACGGAGAGCGGGGGCTCGACTTCCCGCAGTATGCGGAACGGATCCGCCGGAGCGCCGGCGACACGGTGCGGCTCGGCGTCCTGCGCGGCGGCACGGAGCTGCCCCTTACGGCGACCGTATCGGACGAAGGGCTGCTGGGCGTATACGTCGGCAGTCCCTACACGCTCCGCACGCGGGAGTTCACCTTCTGGGAGTCGATTCCAGCGGGCATCCGCAAAACGGGCAATGTGATCTCCTCCTACTGGGATCAGCTCAGGATGATCGTGCAACCCAAAACGAAAATGTACGAGGAGGTGGGCGGATTCATCGCCATCGGCAGCATCTTCCCCTCCGTGTGGGACTGGCAGGACTTCTGGCTGAAGACGGCCTTCCTGTCGATCATTCTGGCCATCATGAACATCCTGCCCATCCCGGGGCTCGACGGCGGCCATGCGATCTTCACCTTCTGGGAGATGCTGACGGGCCGCAAGGTGAGCGACCGCGTGCTCGAAGGAGCGCAGTACGTCGGGCTGGCCATCATCCTTTTCCTGCTCCTTTATGCCAACGGCAACGACATCTACCGCTTCTTCATCAAGTAGTTCTTCCGACACGGCGCGGCGCCGAGCGGCACAGCCCCTACGGACGAAGGGGGGGGGCGCACCGCCCGCAGATCGGCACCCGCTGCAACCCCGTCCCGCAGCGGACCAGCGCGGGACGGGAACACTCCGCCGCACCGGCCCAGCGATACAGCCATTCCCCCCAGCCCCGCCGGAAGCCGTCGGGACACGCCCCCGCACGGCGGAGCGGCCGCACCGGCGGAAAGCGCTTCCCGAGAAAAGCAGGGCACCGCGAACGCAGCCTTCGTCCGCCCGGACCGAACGATCGGACGATACGACGAAACATATAAATACAACCGCATAAAGATGGAACTTTTGGAAACTTGCGCCGCAGCACTCCGCAAACACCGCTTCGAAACGGCCGTCGTCAAGAACACGGCCGAAGCCTTCGAACGGCTCAAAGCCGAGGCGGAGGCGCTCGCTCCGGCGGCCGTCTCGTTCGGCGACTCGGAGACGATGCGCGCCACGGGCATCCTCGACTTTCTGCGCGACGATCCCCGCTTCGAACTCCTCGACGGGTTCGACCCCGCGATGCCGCGCCCCGAACGGATCGGGATCCGACGCCGCGGGCTGCTGGCCGACCTCTTCATCACGGGCGTGAACGCCCTCACGACGCAGGGTACGCTCCACTGGCTCGACATGGTCGGCAACCGGATCGCACCGGTGGCTTTCGGGCCGCGGAGGGTCGTTCTGGTCGCGGGCCGCAACAAGATCGTCGCCGACCGACGGGCAGCCGAAGCGCGCATCCGCGAACTCTCCGCGCCGCAGAACATCGCCCGCCACCCGGGCTTCCGCACGCCGTGCGCCCGCACGGGCGTCTGCATGGACTGCAACGCACCCGACCGCATCTGCAACACCCGCATGGAGATGCTGCGCTGCTATCCCGAGGGGCGCATCCTCGTGATCCTGATCGACGAGGAACTGGGGCTCTGAATCGGCCGCCGACGGACACGCCCTCCCCGAAATGCCGTGCGGTCTGCCGCGACGGAACCACAACGACAAGGCGCCCGCCGGCCGACCCGCGAACGAACCCGACAACGAATCGACGGCAGGCACGACGCACGGCCTACGACGCGCAACCTCTCCACCGCCCGCATTCGCCGCCCACGGCGTCGTTAGCGGCTCCGCCCCGCCGCCGATATACGCGCCCGCGAGGGGCGGCAAGCGCGAATCGCCGAACGGTCCGGCGGAAACGGCTCCGCCTCAGGCGGGAACCCGCCTCCGGTCCGCACCCGTCCGCCTGTACGAAGTCGTACCACAGAACCGAAAACCGAACTCCGAAACCGAACGAAACGAAATGGCAAAGATCAAAAAAGCATTTTTCTGCAAGAACTGCGGCTACGACGCCCCCAAGTGGCTCGGGCGCTGTCCCGCATGCGGCGAGTGGAACACCTTCACCGAGGAGGTCGTAGCCCGCGAGAGCGGCCCGGCGCCGGCGGCGGTGGGCGCGAACCTGCCCGCGGCCAAGCCGCAGCGCGTGGCCGACATCCGCGAAAGCGAACACCGCCGCATCGATCTGGGCAACGCCGAGGTGAACCGCGTACTGGGCGGCGGACTGGTCCCCGGCTCGCTCGTGCTGCTGGGCGGCGAGCCGGGCATCGGCAAATCGACCCTCTCGCTGCAAATCGCGCTCGCGGCCAACGGCCTGCGCACCCTCTATGTCTCGGGCGAGGAGTCGGCCGAACAGATCCGCATGCGGGCAGCCCGCATCGGCATCGGCAACGAGGAGTGCATGGTCTATCCCGAGACCCTTTTGGAGCACATCGTGGCGCAGATCGAGGAGCTGCGACCCGATCTGGTGGTCATCGACTCGATCCAGACCGTCTACACCGGTCTGCTCGAATCGTCGGCCGGCAGCGTCTCGCAGATCCGCGAGTGCGCCGCCACGCTGCTCAAATACGCCAAAGGCACCGGCACCCCGATCTTCATCATCGGCCACATCACCAAGGACGGCACCATAGCCGGTCCGAAGGTGCTGGAGCACATCGTCGATGTGGTGCTGCAATTCGAGGGCGACAACAACTACACCTACCGCATTCTGCGAGGCATCAAGAACCGTTTCGGCGCCACGTTCGAAATCGGCGTCTTCGAGATGCTCGACGCCGGCCTGCGCGAAGTGGACAACCCCTCGGAGATCCTGCTCACCCACTACGACGAACCGCTGAGCGGCATCTCGGTAGGCGCTGCGGCCGACGGCGTGCGGCCCTATCTGATCGAAGTGCAGGCCCTCGTCTCGGGTGCGGCCTACGGCACGCCGCAGCGCTCGGCCACGGGGTACGACGCGCGGCGCATGAACATGCTCCTCGCCGTGCTCGAAAAGCGTCTGGGCATGAAGATGTTCCAGAAAGACGTCTTCCTCAACTTCGCCGGCGGATTCCGCGTCGCCGATCCGGGGCTCGACCTCGCCGTGGTCGCGGCAGTCATCTCCTCCTACTTCGACCGTCCGATCGCCGAGGGAGTGTGCTGCGCGGCCGAAGTCGGACTGTCGGGCGAGATACGCCCCGCACCCCGGACCGAACAGCGCATCAGCGAAGCGGCCCGTCTGGGATTCAAACGAATCGTCGTCTCGGGCTATCTGGCCCAAAGCGCACGCCGTCCGAAGGGCATCGAAATCGTCGCCGTGAATCGCGTCGGCGAACTTCCGAAAGCGCTCTTTATGGAATAATTCTTGCACCCGTCCCGAACAAAAAACACAGGGATGGGAAAAAGAATCACGGTACTCGGCGGTGCGGGACTGATCGGCACGCACCTCTGTCTGCGTCTGCTCGACGAAGGGCACGAGGTGTTCTGTGTGGACACCCGCGACCTTTCCGTCTCTCCGCTGCTGGCCGAAGCCTCCGGAAACGAACGTTTCCGATACGTCAACCACGACATCGTCAACGGATTCTCGATCCGCTGCGACGAAATCTACAACCTCACGGCCCCGACCCGCATGCGCTACGACCGCACGCTGCCCGTCGAGAACCTCAAGATCAATGTGCTCGGTTCGATCAACGCCCTCGAAACGGCCCGCACGGAACATGCACGTGTGGTCTTCGCCTCGTCGGGCGAGGTCTACGGAGGCTGCCGCACCGACACGTTCGCCGGCGTCCGCACGTCGCCCGAGTACATCCGCTCGGAAGGCAAACGGGCCGCGGAGGCGATGCACCGCGCCTATCGTGCGGAACACGGCGTCGATGCGCGGATCGCCCGCATATTCAACACCTACGGCACGGGCACCTCGCCCGACGAGCAGCGCGTGGTGATGAAGATGGTCGTCTCGGCGCTCCAGAACCGCGATCTGCTGATCTGCGGCAGCGGCGAGCAGACGCGGACCTTCTGTTGGGCGGGCGACATGGCCGAAGGGCTCGAACGGCTGATGCGGGTCGCCCCGTCGGACGGCACGAAGACGATCGATCTCGGCGGCGGGCACGAGGTGTCGATCCGCGCATTGGCCGAAAAGATCGTCGCCCTGACAGGCAGCCGCTCGCGGATCATCCACACCGAAGCCCGTCTGGACGATCCGCGGCGCCGGATGCCCGATCTGTCGGCGGCCAAACGCGAACTGCACTGGACTCCTGCGACCACGCTCGCCGAAGGACTTCGCCGCACGGCGGAATATGCCGAGAAGCAGCTCTCGGCCATGGCGCGCAAGAACATGAGCTGGGTGGAAATGCACTGAAGCCCACGAACCGCTTCGTCGATCCGGAGCGCGAAGCCGAAGGCCGGTTCGAGCTCTGCCGAAGGGAGGGGGCGAAAGAATCCTACCGCTTTCGCCCGACCGGACCGCGCAGCGCCCCGCTTCGGAACCGGAATAGCAGCAAGACAGGACCGAGACGACGGTGCGTTTCGCCCGACCGGACCGCGCAGCGCCCCCTTTCGGGACCGAGCGGGCGGAAAAACGGACGCAACGACACTTCCGGACTACCGCCCCCGAACCCAATCCGCAAAGGACCGGAACGAGATAACGACTGAAAAAAGCGAACGTATGAAAGATTTTGAAAAACTGATCTGGCGGGATGCATTGACGCTCGTCGATTTCTACGCATCATGGTGCGGCTCCTGCCGGCAGATGCAGCCCGTGATCGAAAAATTCAGAGTGCAGATGAACGGACGGGCGGATGTCTTCCAGATCAACATCGACTCGGCCGAAGACGCCGAGACCGTTCTCCGCTACGGCATCGACTCCGTTCCGACGCTGATCTTCTTCCGGCGCGGCGAAATCCTGTGGCGTCAGAGCGGTCGGATCACCTACGAGCAGCTGCACAAGGTGCTCGAAACGCTCGAAAAAAAGGAACACGTGATGGATCACTGAACCTCCATGCGCCACGCCATCTCCTCTCGGATCGAGTCTGCGGACGGAGATGCATCGAGAGAACCGACGAAGCGGATCACCGCATCGCGGTTCTCTTCGTTTTCATACAACTTCTCCAGCAGCGCCACGGCACCGCGTGCCGTCAGCCGGTCGTCCGGATTGCACCGCACCGCACCGGCCACCGCCGGCAGAAAGGCCGTCGTCAGCTTCGGATTACGCGCGGCCCCCAGCAGCGCCGCATAGCGCTGCAAGGCGGGACGCCCCTCTTTTGTCCACGCCCCGAACACCTCGGCGATCCGTTCCGTGCGGCTCAGCAGAGCGAAGGCCAGCTCTTCGGCCATCTCCGAATTGAGCAGTCCCGCGCCCCAGAACTCCGCCTCCGGCGCGTCCGTCGCCGCGGGATCGGCGATTCCGCAGGCCGCGAGCTTCAGTTCGCGCACATCCTGTGCATAGAGATAGCGGGCGAAACCGTCGTCGGTTCCCTCCGCCTGCGCGAGACGGCGCACCGTGGGCAGGCTCACTCCGTAATTCAACCCGTAGGGTCTCCCGTAGAAACGCATCGCATCGGCCACGGCGCCGTTGCGCTCGCGGCGCAGATCGCCCAGCAGCCGCAACATTCGCACAGTGTAGTCCATCCTATCGTTTGCGGGGCAGGGCGATCTTCACGGTGCGCCCGAATTCGTAGACCGGAAGCACGCTCTTGGCCAGTACGTTGCTGCCGCAGAGAACGATGCACTCCGCGGGATCGGCCAGCCGGAACGTTTCGTAATTCTTCGCATCCCGCTTCGCCTCCTCGTAGGAGAAGGTGCCCGTATCGCCCGAAGGTTCGATGCGCAGCATCACCATATCGCCCGAGAGGTCGGTTTCGGGCAGGATGCCGCCGTCGGGGCTGAAGCGGCAGAGGACATACTGTTTTTTGTTCTCTTCGGGAAAAACGACGAAACGGGCGGTGTGCGTATCGACGATCCGCTTGCCGAGGAAAAGTTCCAAATAGCTCTGTTCGAGCCGTCCGATCTCTTCGAGCGCCGCACCGAGCCCGGCGCCGAACACATTCTCGCCGGCCTCGCCCGTGATGAGTTCGAGCCGGTGGCGGCGCAGCGAGAAGATCGTATTCGCCGCTTCGCGGGCCGCATCCTCCAGCGGCAGCGTCTCCACCGAGGTCTTATCGGGCTGGAGGCGGGCGAACTCACGCGCCGGACGGCTGTGGGATGACGTCTCGGACACCGGACGGGCCACCTCGCCCGCCGTCAGCGAAGCCATCGGATCGTCGCACAACGCAACGGATGCCCCCTCGACCGCATAGTCGGTCTTATCGGTCAACGGAGCGCGGACACCGAGGTATTTCTGGGCGTAACGGGCATAGGGACCGCAAAGTACGGTCTCTTTCTGTACGGTCAGATCGACCGCGATCGTCGTGCGCGGGTCGGCGACGACCAGTCGTCCGTTCTCTTCGTAGACCCCCGTACGGGCCATGTGCGAGCTCTGCGCCGCGACACCGGACGCCGCAAGCAGCAGGACGCACGCCATAAAAATCCGTTTCATAGCTATCGTTTTTCAGATTCTCCGGAACAAAAATAAAAAATTATCGGCAATTCCGGCCATATGCGACCCAAATATCTCGCCACACCCCGAGCCGGTTCCGGCAGCGGCCCGTCTCTCTCGGAGCGAACATCCCCGCAGACAGCCTGTCCTTGCACCCGAAAAAGAGCCCGAGAAACGCGCATTTTTCTGCGCGTTCCCGGATGCCGGCTATTTTCCGGGCCGACGCGGCCCTGCCGCCGATGCGAGCCTTTCGAGCGTGTGCAGTCCGCCGCACGAGTGCGACAGCCCGGAAGGGCAGCGGCACAAACGGACGGCAGATCAGGACGACGACACGAGCAAACGACAGCCCGAATGGACGACAGACCAAAACGCCGGCAATACGAATAGACTGCGGCACGAACGGACGACTGTTCGGAAAGGCAGCGGCACAAATGGACGGCAGATCAGGACGACGACACGAGCAAACGACAGCCCGAATGGACGACAGACCAAAACGCCGGCAATACGAATAGGCAGCGGCGCGAATGGCCGAAAATTCAGAATTTCAAATAAAAATCACTGGTCAACGCCCGATACTCCTCCGTATACTCCTCATGCGCACCCGTCCCGATGGTCAGTTCATCCCGTTCGCAGTCCGCCGCCGAGCCGCCGGCCCCAAATGCCGAGCCCTCCTCTCCGCGGCATGCCGCGCCGCCTCCGGTCCCGCGCACCGCACCGTCCCGCCCGCAAACCGCCGCATAGCTGAAGCCGAACCCGTGCGCCGTCCTGTGCTGCACAGAGCGTTCCGACGCTTCACCGCTCGTGCGCTCCGGCCCCTCCCGTTCGTCGATCGTCCCGCCTCCCCATCCGTGCGCGAACTCCATCAGCACCCTTCGCACGCCGCGCCGGGGCGTCGAACGCACCTCCGTGCAGCGCACCATGCGCAGCGAGCGGCACTCCGCGAGAAACAATCCCGCTTCGGGCGGCGGCAGCACGAGGGCGAAACGCCCGCCGGGCGCGAGCAACCGCACCACGGCGTCGTGCAACTCGTCGAAGGGCAGTTCCGACGCATGGCGCGCCTGCGAGCGTCCCGCATCGGGCGAAGCGAGCGAATCGACGAAAAAAGGAGGATTCGACACGATCAGATCGTAACGCTCCGCCGGCTCGAAGCGCTGCACGGGACACTGCACCGTCTCCACCCTCGCACCCCACGGCGAGGCATCGGCATTCGCACGCGCCTCCGCCACCTCGCCTATGTCGAGCGCCGTGATCCGCACTCCGGACCGCTCCTGCGTCCGCTGCGCCAGCATCAGGGCGATCACCCCCGTCCCCGTGCCGATGTCGAGAATGCGGCCGACCGACGAAGACACGCGCACCCATGCCCCGAGCAGCACCCCGTCGGTGCCGACCTTCATCGGCGAGCGCTCCTGCCGGATCGTGAACTGTTTGAATCGGAACATCGGGTCGATCAATTATCGAGATAGCCGTCCATGCCCGCTCCGAAGAGCGCGAAATCGTAGCGGACGGGATCGTCCGGATCGAACGTGCGGAGCGCCGCGGTGATCTCCTCCACGGCCCGCCAGTCGTTCCGACGCCGCACGAGCAGGCCGAGCGCACGCCCCATTTCGCCCGCATGGAGATCCAGCGGCAGGTAGAGGGCCGACATCGGAATGCGCCGCCACGCACCGAAGTCCACGCCGCGCGCGTCGCGCCGCACCATCCAGCGCAGAAACATGCAGAGCCGCTTGCACGCGGCACCCCTGTCGATCGCAGAGAGGTGTTTCTCGCAGTGCGGCGCATGCTGCGCGGCGAAAAACTCGCGGCGGAAAGCCGACAGCACGGCGGGTATCGTCCCCAGCGCTTCGTAGCGGCTTTCGAAAAATGCGCCCAGACCGCCGTACAGCTCCTCCATCCGGCGCAGTGCCAGCACGAAGTCGCGCAGATCGCGGCCGTTGAACGTGCGGTGCACATACGCATCGAGCAATGCCAGTTCGCGCTCCGAGGCATGGCGCACGAAATCGGCCGGAGCATCGTCCATATACTGCATCATCCGCAGCCCGTTGCGTACGATCGCCTTGCGGTTGCCCCATGCGATCGTGGCCGCCAGAAATCCCGCGATCTCGCGGTCGTGCCGCTCCGCATAGCGGTGAGGCACCGCGATCGGATCGTGCGCGATGAACTCCTCGCGGTTGTACTTGTCGTGGAGCCGTTCGAGCAGCTCCCGCAGTTCGTCGCGTTCCATCGGTCAGCGGATGAGGCCGTCGCTCATGGTAATCCGGCGGTCGGCCATCCCGGCCAGCCGGTCGTCGTGCGTAACGATCACGATCGTCTGCCCCAGCTTCTCGCGCAGCTCGAAGAAGAGGCGGTGGATCTCCTCACGGTTCTGCGTGTCGAGGTTGCCCGACGGCTCGTCGGCCAGCAGCACGGCGGGTGCGTTGACCAGCGCCCGCGCAATGGCCACGCGCTGCTGCTCGCCGCCCGACAACTGGGCGGGCTTATGGCCGGCACGATCGGCGAGCCCCACCGTCCGCAGCAGTTCGGCAGCCCGCCGTTCGCTCCCGGCCTTGTCGCGGCGGCCGATCAGGGCCGGGATCATCACGTTCTCCAGCGCCGTGAACTCGGGCAACAAATGGTGGAACTGGAACACGAAGCCGATCCGCTCGTTGCGGAAGCGCGACAGCTCCCTGTCGCCGAGCCGTCCGACCTCGCGGCCGTCGACCTCCACACGGCCCGCGTCCGGCGCGAGCAGCGTCCCCACGATCTGCAGGAGCGTGGTCTTGCCGGCGCCGCTGGCACCGACCACCGAGACCACCTCGCCGGCCTCGACATCGAGCGAAACGCCCTTCAGCACTTCGAGCGTGCCGTATCTCTTATGAATATCAATGCATCGTATCATCATAGGCAAATCCGTATCTATCGTGCGCCGCCGCGGCATCCGCCGTCCGTGCCCCCCCGGTCGAAACGATCCGCGCCGCCGCGGCCGAGAAAGTCGGCCGGCGGAGCGGTGAAATCTCGCACAGCGGATCGGCGCTCAGCGGATCGATGCACATCGCCCGCCATGCTTCGCACGGACCGGAGGCGCCGCATCCCTCGGACGAGCCGCCGGCCGGCTGAAAAGCGCTTCCCCAGCTTCGAGCTCACGCCCGCCGTAAAGCTCCTCGCTGTCCGCGATCTACGTCCGCTCCCGGGCAGTCCAACATACTCATCGACAGGTCCTCGTCTGCTGCGAACCGATCCCGCCCGACGTTTCAAACAGCCCGATGGCTCGGGTCTGCAAAGCCGGGCTCCCGCCGTACCGGACACCGGCATGCAGCGCTCCGGCGCATCGTGCGGAATCCGGCCGCCCCCCACCGGCCGCATATCCGCACCCTCCCGCAGCCGTACCGGAGCTTCCCGCAGATACAGGCCGCCTGCGAACGGTCGCAGTCGCCGCCGCCCGTTCCCGAACGGCCCCCCACGGTTTCTGCCCGAGGGAGGGCGCGTGTCCCTCCCTTCCGGTTCCGCACCGGTTCGGCCGCCCGGGAATGCGACCGTTGCATCCGCTCCGTATTTTCCCGTCTTCGCACACGACCTCCGCCTCCACGAGCGGCACATGTCCTCACACCGGCCCGGCGCTCCCGCGTAAAGCGGGATGCCGCACGGCTCCTTCAGGCTTCCTGCCTCCGCACGTTACGCCCGAAAGCTTCGAAGATACGCACCGTCTCGACCGCTTCGCGCGTATCGTGCACGCGCAGGATCGTCGCGCCCTGCCTGAGACACTCCCAGCCGAGGGCGACCGTACCGGCCAACGCCTCGTCGGGCGTCGTCCCGAGCAGTTTGTAGATCATCGACTTGCGCGAAACACCCGCCAGCACCGGAAAGCCCAGCGCCGTGATGCGGTGCAGGCCCCCGAGCAGTTCGTAGTTCTGGTCGAGCGTCTTGGCGAAGCCGAACCCCGGATCGAGCACGATATGCTCCTTGCGGATGCCGGCCGCCAGCATCGCCTCGATGCGCCCCTCGAAATAGGCGCAGACCTCGGCCGTTATGTCCCGTTCGTAAGCCGTAAGGCTCTGCATGGTCTGCGGATCGCCCTTCATGTGCATGGCGATATAGGGGACCCCGAGACGGGCCACGACCGGGAGCATCCGCCCGTCCAACTCGCCGGCCGAGATGTCGTTGACGATCAAAGGACCGAACTCTCCGACAGCCCGCTCGGCCACCGAGGCGCGGAACGTATCGACCGACACGGCCGTGCGGGGGGCTATGCGGCGCACGGCCCCCACCCCTTCGGCCACACGGCGCCACTCCTCCTCGGGCGGCACCACTTCGGCCCCGGGGCGCGACGAATAGCCGCCCACGTCGATGATCGAGCACCCGGCCTCCACGGCCTCGCCGATGCGGCGTTCGATCTCCGCGACACGCGGCGTGCGGCTGCCGGCATAAAAGGAGTCGGGCGTAACGTTCAGAATCGTCATCACCTGCGGCTTGCGCAGGTCGAGTTCATTTTCGGTTCGCATCCTGTCTGAATTTTCGGTCGAGGAGCATCACCGCCGGTCGGAGATCCTCCTCGAAAAGATTGACCATCGTATAGTCGGCCTTCGCCGCGAGCGCGTCGTCGTCGAGCTGCACCGCCATGCGCCGCCGCACGTCGGCCTCGGCCACTCCGTCGCGGCGGCAGGTTCGCTCGATGCGCAGACGCTCGGGAGCCATCACCGCCAGCACACGGTCGACGACGTCGTCGAAACCCGATTCGAACAGAATCGCGCTCTCCAGAATCACGTAGTCCCCCGTCTGTTGCGCGGCCCACGCCTCGAAATCCTCGCGCACGGCCGGATGCACCAAGGCATTCAGATCGGCAAGCGCCCGCGCATCGCGGAAAACCACGTCGGAGAGCGCACGGCGGTCCAGCACGCCGCCGCGAAAGATTCCGGCTCCGAAGCGGGCTTCGAGCGCCGGACGCAGCGGCCCCGACATCAGCCGTTTGGCCTCGGCGTCGGAGTCGTAGACCGCCACGCCGCGCTCGGCGAAAAGCCGGCAAACCGTGCTCTTGCCGCTGCCGATGCCGCCCGTAATGCCGATCTTCATCATGGCTCGGTCTTCTTTTCGTGCGGCATGCCGATCTCGGGCACAGCGCCGATCGAGATCACCTTGATGTCGCTGAAACGCACCGAAATGGCATTCTGCAACGACCGGGGGTCGATGACGATCAGTCCCTCGCGCCCCTCCTCCCGGGAAGGCTCGTATTTGAGCTCCGAGAGCGGGATGCGCAGCGTCTTGTTCATGTAGGCTTTGTATCCGAAAAGATTCGTCCCCACGCCCTCCACGACGCACGTTACCTTGAACTCTTCGCCGTCGACATTCAGACGGATCGTCTGTTCCGCGGTATACGTATAGCTCAGTTTGGCGATATACCAGAGGATGAACGACGCCACCAGCAACGCCAGAAAGACCGGCGAGACGTATTGCCTCAGCCAGCGGACAAAGTTTTCCATCGTATCCTTTTCCATTTTCATTCGTATCCGCAAAGGTAAAAATAAAAAGGACTGCGTCAAAGCCTGCGCAGTCCTTTTTATCCGCAACCGCCCCGCCCGAAAGTGCGGGCCGTGTTCCGGAGTCCGTTGCTACTCCTCCTTGTCCCCCTTCGCACGCTTCGCCATCAGGTCGTAGGCGACGGGCGTCGCCACGAAAATCGTCGAAGCCGTACCCACGACGACACCCACGAGCAGACCGAAGATGAAGCCGCGGATGGTCTCGCCGCCGAAGAAGAACATGGCCAGCAGCGTTACGAGCGTCGTACCCGAGGTGTTGATCGTACGCGACAAAGTCGAGTTGATGGCATTGTTCACATTCTCGCGGAGCCGGCGCTTCGGATAGAGACCGAGGTACTCGCGGATTCGGTCGAAGACGACCACCGTATCGTTGATCGAATAACCGATGATCGTGAGGATCGCCGCGATGAATGCCTGATTCACTTCGAGGTTGAACGGCACCAGCCCGTAGAGGAGCGAGAAGAGTCCGATCACGAACAGGGCGTTGAAGGCCAGAGCGAGCGTCGCGCCCGAAGCCCACTGCCAGCGCTTGAAGCGGAAGGCGATGTACAGACCGATGGCGATCAGCGAGAAGAAGACCGACCAGATGGCGTTCCACGTCATGTCCGAAGCGATCGAGGGGCCGATCTTGTCGGCGGTGAGGATACCGTTCGCATCGGTCTGCGTGTTGCGGAAGCCGTCGAACGAAATATCATAGGTATAAAGCGGCTTGAGGGCCTTGTAGAGGATCTCCTCCACCTCGCCCGTCGCCTCGTCCGACGTGTCGTCGTACTTGTATTGGGTTACGATGCGCATCTGGTTCTCGTTGCCGTATTGTTTCACCTCGAAGCTGACGGACGAGGCATCGGCATCGGCGAGCTGGCCGAAGGCCGCGGACAGGTTGCTGCGCACCTCCTCGGCCGAAACCGGCTGGTCGAAGCGGACCACATAGGCGCGGCCGCCGGTAAATTCGGCGCCGAGGTTCAGACCGCGGGCGAAGAACGACACGCAGGCCACGAGGATCACGGCGCCGCACACCCAGTAGGAGATCTTGCGCAGGCCGATGAAATCGACATGCGTATTCGAAAGGAAATTCTCCGACCATTTGCGCGAGAAGGAGATGCGGCCCCATTTGCCCGCGATCCATTCGATCAGCAGGCGGGTGATGAAGATCGCGCAGAAGAACGAAGTGATGATACCGATGATGAGCGTCGTGGCGAAGCCCTGCACGGGACCGTTGCCGAAGACGAAGAGCACGATGCCCGTGATGATCGTGGTGAGGTTGCCGTCGATGATCGCGGAGTAGGCTTTCGAGAAACCGTCCTTGATGGCGAGCATGAGTCCCTTGCCGCCGCGCAGCTCCTCCTTGATGCGTTCGTAGATGATGACGTTGGCATCGACGGCCATACCCATCGTGAGGACGATACCCGCGATACCGGGCAGCGTCAGCACGGCACCGAACGAGACGAGCACGCCCATCAGCAGGAAGACGTTGCACAGCAGGGCTATATCGGACATCCACCCGGCCGTCTTGTAGAACAGGCCCATGTAGAGGAGCACGAGGATGAAGGCGAAGACGAACGACATCAGACCCGCATTGATCGACTCCTGTCCGAGCGAGGGTCCGACCACCGTATCCTGAATGATGCGGGCCGGTGCAGGCACCTTGCCCGATTTGAGGACATTGGCGAGGTCTTTCGCCTCCTGAATGGTGAAGCCGCCCGTGATGGACGAAGTGCCCTTGTCGATCTTGGTGTTGACGCGGGGTGCGGAGTAGACGTAACCGTCGAGCACGATGGCGATGCACTTGCCGATGTTCTCGCCCGTCATGCGGGCCCACTCCTGCGTACCTTCGCCGTTCATGGTCATCGAGACTTCGGCTTCGGCGCCGCGCTGCGCATAGGTCTCGACGGCATCGACCACGACGCTGCCGTCCAGCGGCGCCTTGCCGTCGGGCGTGGTTACGCGGATGGCGTAGAGGTAGTAGCGCCCGTCGATGTTGTCGTCGCCCTTCACGCCCCACTTGAACACGACGTCGGCCGGAAGCAGATCGCGCACGGCGGGTTGCGCCAGATAGGCTTCGACGGTCGCCATGTCGGCCTTGTAGGCGGCACCCACGGCGGCACCGCCCGCATAATCGGGATCGAGCACCGCGAAGAGCGGATTCTGCTCGCGGGTATAGCGCGAAGCGGCGGCCTGCTGCGTATCGGCGGCAGCGGCGGTCTTGCCCACTTCGGCCAACAGACCGGTCGAAGTGCTGTCGGGCTCTTCCGCGGCCGTCTCTTCCGCCGCGGTCTCGGCGGCGAGGTGTTCGTCGCGGATCAACTTGTCGGCGCTTGCCAGACGCGGCAGCATCTCGCCGGCGTCGTAGGTGAGCCAGAACTCCAGCGAAGCGGTGCCCTGCAACAGGTCGCGCACACGCTGCGGCTCCTTCACGCCCGGCAGCTCCACGAGGATGCGGTGCGAGTTGGGCAGACGCATGATGTTGGGCTGCGTTACGCCGAAGTGGTCGATGCGGCTGCGGAGCACGTTGAACGATGCGGCGATCGCGGCTTCGGTCTCCCTTTTGAGGATGCGGGCCACCTCCGCGTCGGAAGTTTCGAGGGTGATGTCCTTGCGGTCGGGGCTGACGAAGACCGAAGCGAGCGAGGTGCCGTCCGAATGCTCCCTGAACGAACGCACGAAATCGTCGATGTAGTCTTTCGACGTTCCCTGCTTCTGCGCTTCGTTGGCTTCGGCGATGGCCGCCGCGAAGGCCGGATCGTGCTGGCTGTCGCCGGCCAGCGCCTTGATTACGTCCTCCACCTGCACTTCGAGCATGACGTTCATGCCGCCCTTGAGGTCGAGGCCGAGGTTGAGCTCCTTCTCCTTGCAGACTTTGTAGGTGAACTTCGTGAAACCGAGGTTGTACACGGGCAGGTTCTGCACGGAGTCGAGATAGTGCTGCTCGGCTTCGGCCTGCTGCTCGGGACTGAATTGTGCGGCATACCTCGCCGCGGCCTTCTCTACGCTCCGCGTCTTGAACGTGAAGGAGAGCTGATAAATACACGCGACGGCCAGAAGCACAGCGAGTAATTTAATGGCACCTTTACTTTGCATTTGAGTTAAATAATTTGTTATTACGTTTGTTTAATTATCGTTCGGTCTTAGCATTACGCACAATAGCACGCAAAGATAGAAAAAATATCCGCAACGCGCAACGCACTCCGCACAAATCTGCGCTCCGCACCTCGAAAAGTCCGCTTTTTCGCAGTCGTCTGCCCGCCCCGGCAATCCCCGGACGGAACCGGGGCTGCGCCCGGCCCGGCGAAAACGCCGGACCCATGCCGGCGCGCCCCCCTGCGGTCGGCGGCGCTTCCGATCCGTTCGGGCCTCAGCCACCGGCAGCAGGGGCTTGCCCGTTCAGGCCCCGTTCCGCAGGCCGCGGCCGCCGTCCGCCATCCCGAAGACACGGGAAATGCCTTGCGGTTCGGCGCCGGCGATCCGGTCTCCGTCGGTTCGATGGCGGAGCACCGATGCCGCCTCGGGCCGGGTGTTCGCGGGCATCCGGCGCCGGCGGCAGACAGACACGAAGCCTTTCGGGCTGGGTGCCGTCCGCCGCATGGGGGCGGCGCCGAACGGCCGGCATTGCCGGGGCCGCACCGACGATACGCCGCAGCGGCCGCCGTCCGGAATCGCTCCGGCAATATCCGAAAACCCGGCAGGAACCCGGCAGAAATCCGACAGGTCCCCGGCAGGCTCCTCTCAAAAGGCCCGGCAGAAGCCCGGCAAGCATCCGGCAAAAACACGACGAGACACCAACAGAATCCCGGCAAGAATGCGGCAGAGGAGCGGCAACCTCCGTCCCGACCGCAACCGAGACGAGCGGCGCAAAAGCGCGGCCGGCAACCGGACGCCCTCCCGAGCCCCCGGAGCCCGGTCGGGACGAAGCTCCGCGAGACACCGCCCGAACAGCGGCGCGCCCGAACGATCCGGCAAACCGGCGGCAGGGGCCGCTCGAAGCCCTACCGGGAAAACCGGCCCGCCACACGAAACGCTCCCGAATCCGGATCGCAAAATCGCCTCGGCAGACCGATAATCGCATAAAAACAGTACCTTTGCACGCTATGACTGCCCACGGAAACATCCGCTACCATCTTGCCGCGCTCTTCACCGTCGCGGTGTGGGGCACGACGTTCGTTGCAACCAAAGTATTGATAGTCAACGGACTGACACCTTCCGAAATTTTCTTCCTGCGTTTCGCTCTGGCCTATGCGGCCATCCGGCTCGTCGCTCCGCGCCGTCTCGGTGCCGCGTCGTGGCGCGACGAAGCGTGGCTGGCCGCCGCCGGCATCTCGGGCGGTTCGCTCTACTTCCTCACCGAGAACGTCGCCCTCAGCTGCTCGGCCGCCTCGAACGTCTCGCTCATCGTCTGCACCGCACCCCTCTGGACCGCCCTCATCGTGAGCCTCCGCGACCGTTCCGAACGGATGACGCGCCGTCAGTCGCTCGGCGTCGCCGCCGCCTTTGCGGGAGTCGTGCTGGTCGTGTTCAACGGGAATTTCGTGCTCCGCCTCTCGCCGCGGGGCGATCTGCTGGCCTTCGCCTCGGCCCTCAGCTGGGTGGGCTACTCGCTCGTAATGAAACGCATCGGCGACCGTTACCCCACGCTCTTCATCACGCGAAAAATATTTTTTTACGGTCTGCTGACCATCCTCCCCGTACTCGCCGTCCGACAGCCGGCATTCGACGCGGCCACGCTGATGCGGCCCGTCGTCTGGGGCAATCTGCTCTTTCTGGGGCTGGTCGCCTCGATGCTCTGCTACGTGCTGTGGAACACCGCCCTGCGGCATCTGGGCGTGGTGCGCGCCACGAACTACGGCTACCTCAACCCGCTGACGACGATGCTCGCAGCCTCGCTCTGCATCGGCGAGCGGATCACGCCCGTCGCCATGCTGGGCGCCGCGCTGATTCTCGCGGGCATGTGGCAGGCGGAGCGCAGCCGATAGCGATCGCCCCGGTCTCACGGCCTTCAGTCGTGCTTCGCAGCCGCAAAACTGCCCCGAGGCACCGCAGTCCTGCCGCTTCACCCGCTCCGAAATCCGCAGTGCAGACACCCCGTTCATTCCCAGCCCTCTTGCACCCCGAGGCACCGCAGTCCGGCCGCTTCACCCGCCCCGAAATCCGCAGTGCAGACACCCCGTTCATTTCCCAGCCCTCTTGCACCCCGAGGCACCGCAGAAACGCAGCATACGGCATAAAAAAAGCCGCGGCCCCTACAGGGTCGCGGCCTTACCCGCCCAACTTACCTTACTTCACCTCCTCGAACTCCACGTCCTCGGGTTGTCCGTCGTCGCGCGGCTGGCTGCCGCCTGCGCTGCCCGTCGCACCCTGCGACTGCTGTCCGGCACCCGAGGCACCTGCGGCGCCCTGCGCCTGCTGCGCGGAATAGATGTCCTGCGAAGCGGCCTGCCATGCGGCGTTCAACTCGGCGATCGCCGTGTCAATAGCCGCCACATCGGCGTTCTTGTGCGCCTCCTTGAGCTTGCCCAGAGCCCCCTCGATCGCCGACTTCTTGTCGGCCGGAATCTTGTCGCCGTACTCCTTGAGCTGCTTTTCGGTGGCGAAGATGTTCGAGTCGGCGGCGTTGATCTTGTCGATGCGCTCCTTCTCCTCGCGGTCTTTCGCTTCGTTGGCCTTCGCCTCGTCGCGCATGCGCTGGATCTCCTGTTCCGTCAGCCCCGACGAAGCCTCGATGCGGATCTTCTGCTCCTTGCCCGTGCCCTTGTCCTTGGCCGAGACGTTCAGAATGCCGTTGGCGTCAATATCGAACGTAACCTCGATCTGCGGCACGCCGCGCGGTGCGGCCGGAATGCCGTCCAAGTGGAAACGGCCGATCGACTTGTTGTCGCGGGCCAGCGGACGCTCGCCCTGACAGACGTTGATCTCCACCGAAGGCTGGTTGTCGGCCGCCGTCGAGAAGACCTCCGACTTGCGGGTCGGGATCGTCGTGTTGGCGTCAATGAGCTTGGTCATCACGCCGCCCAGCGTCTCGATACCCAGCGACAGCGGCGTAACGTCGAGCAGCAGCACGTCCTTGACCTCGCCCGTGAGCACACCGCCCTGAATTGCGGCGCCGATGGCCACCACTTCGTCGGGGTTCACGCTCTTGTTGGGCGTCCTGCCGAAGAACTCCTCCACGATCTTCTGGATCGCGGGAATACGGGTCGAACCGCCCACGAGGATCACCTCGTCGATCTGGCCGGCTTCGAGGCCGGCGTCGCGCAGCGCCAGTTTGCAGGGCTCCACGGTCTTGCGGATCAGATGATCGCACAACTGCTCGAACTTCGAGCGCGTGAGCGTCATCACCAAATGCTGCGGGATGCCGTTCACGGGCATGATGTACGGAAGGTTGATCTCCGTCGTCGTCGAGGACGAGAGCTCGATCTTGGCCTTCTCGGCCGCCTCCTTCAGACGTTGGAGCGCCATCGCATCCTGCCTCAGGTCGATCTGGTGCTCGGCCTTGAAGGCTTCGGCCATGTAGTCGATCAGCACGTGGTCGAAGTCGTCGCCGCCCAGATGCGTGTCGCCGTTGGTGGACTTCACCTCGAATACGCCGTCGCCCAGTTCGAGGATCGAAATATCGAACGTACCGCCGCCGAGGTCGTAGACGGCGATCTTCATGTCGTTCTGCTTTTTGTCGAGGCCGTAGGCCAGTGCGGCGGCCGTCGGCTCGTTGATGATCCGGCGCACCTTCAGACCCGCGATCTCGCCCGCCTCCTTCGTGGCCTGACGCTGCGAATCGGAGAAGTAGGCCGGCACCGTGATCACGGCTTCCGTAACCTCCTGTCCGAGGTAATCCTCGGCCGTCTTCTTCATCTTCTGGAGAATGATGGCCGAAATCTCCTGCGGCGTGTACTGGCGGCCGTCGATGTCCACGCGCGGCGTATTGTTGGGGCCCTGCACGATCTTATAGGGAGCGCGTGCGATCTCCGACGCCACCTTGTCGTAGGGTTCGCCCATGAAACGCTTGATCGAGAAGATCGTGCGCTGCGGATTGGTGATGGCCTGACGCTTGGCGGGGTCGCCCACCTTGCGCTCGCCGCCGTCGGTGAATGCCACGATCGAGGGCGTGGTGCGGTGTCCCTCGGAGTTGGGGATCACCACGGGCTCCGAGCCTTCCATCACCGCCACGCACGAGTTCGTAGTTCCTAAGTCGATACCAATAATCTTTGCCATAGTCTTTTGTATGTGTTTAATCGTTTTCCTGTTTTTGCGACCGTTCTGATTTCCATCGGCCCGGCTCCCCGCCATCGCAGCCCGGAGCTGTCCGACACGCCCGTCTAACGAACAAAGGTTGTACCAAACGGAGTTTTCTGACAATCGCCTGCCATTTTGACAGATCGGCTGCCGGAATCGGCCGTCCGCGCAGCGGTTTCTGCCAAAAAGACACGAAAGATTCCGGCGGCAGCGGAGGAGGGGGGGGGTACCCGCGCTCGCCGAAAAGCCCGTCCGCCCGGATACCGCCGATCCGCCCGCAGAATTTCCGCAGGCGGGCAGCCGATGCAAAGCCCCCGAGGCCGATGCACAATACCATAAAAAAACGGACCCGCTTGCGGCAGGCCCGTCCGACCGGTTCGACCGGCATCGTATATCGTTCTATTTTTCGTTCAGGATACGCATCGCAGCATCCAGAATCGCCGTATCGTCGAGCGTAACCACCCCGCCGTCCGGTCCCTGTTCGAAATGAACGCCCGCGCCGTTCTTGCATGCGTGCTGGCCTCCGAAATAGTTCCGGACCGTCTCCACGTCGATTCCGAGTTCGTCTGCAATGCGCTGCGAACTGCCGCTGGGCAGCTTGTCCTTGATACGGCGCAATTCGTTAAATGTGATAATCATACCTTATGAGTTTTAAGTTGATAGTTCTGCACCACTAATTTAAGACAATTTCTCGAAAATGCAAAATTTTCTTTTCAGAAAAAATTCACATTCCGCATCCGTCGTCGCAAAAGCCCTGCCGCGACCGCCCGAATCTCCTCCCTCCCCCTCCCCCGCCCCCGTCCGAGGCTCGGGCTCCGTCTCGCGCATCCGACGAACCGCCGGCGGCAGCCCCCATCGCACGGACCGCCTCCCCCAAAGACCGGGGTACCCCAAAAACAGCGGCGAGAGAATGCACGAAAGCCGGAGTGCCGGGACGCAAACGGCCCGCGGCACCGGCGGAACGCACCCCGACAAGCCGGTATGCCCCTGTGCAGGCGGACGAAACCGCAGGATACGGCGATATGCAAAAGTCCGTCGGACGTATGGGCCGACGGGGCCTCGGAAAGGATTCGACGGTTCGCCGCGGAATGCAGATCGGACACACCTCCCAATCGTCCTGCAAATCGGTCGGCCGCGGACGAATGTTATCGGCGGCGTCAGAAAATCCGCCCCCCTCGACCGCGTTCATCGGGCGGGCGCGACCGTGCTCCCACTCGTCTGCCGCGCCGCAGCGGCGAAGAGGCCGACGGCTCCGTATTCCGCCCGAGGCCGGAGGCAGCGACGCCGTGCGGCAAAACCGGCACAGTCGGACGTATGTGCAAACCTCTTACGAGGACCGGACAAAAAAACGTCCGGACCAATCCGGACACCCCGACCGGCACGCCATCGCGCCGGATACGACACACACCCGATACACGGCAGACTCCGCACACCCGGCAAACCCGCACAAGCCGCGACGAGCCCCGCACAACGCGACTCCGGCACGGAAACGACATGCCGCACACAACGGAACAGCTCCCCGACAACCAGCCTGTCCCCGACAAGCAGCCATGCAGAGAGCGCCCTCACCGCACCGCGACGAACACCGTCGGCTCGTTCGGCCGCGACAAATCGCACAACCCGGAGCGTCCCTTCAGCTCCTCAGCCCCGCCGGTTACAATGCCCTCAACCCTGCCGGATACAACGTTCGCAGCCCCCCGGCCGGATACGACGCCCGTAACCTCGCCGAATACAATGCCCGCAGCCCTGCCGGATACGATGCCCCAGCCTCGCCGGATACGACGTTCGCAGCCCCGCCGGATACGGCATTCCCTCACCGCTCCCGGACGATCCCCTCTACTCCTCTTCGGCCGGTTCGATATAAATCTGGAACAGCAGCGGCGAGAACGGCGGAATCTCGGTCGAAACTTTAGTAACCGTCGTCTCCGTACTGCCCGTATTGCCGTTCGAATTGCCGTAAAGTCCGCTGTATTGCCCGTAGAGGTAGTTGTTGTAGTAGTTGTTGTAATAGCCTCCGTAATAACCGCCCGAACCGTAATAGCTGTTCATGTAGGCATAATAGTTCAGATAGTCGTAATAATTCTGCGTATTCGAACGCGTCGAGGAGGTCGAAGTCGTACCCGACTGTCCCTGCGAACCGTAGGCATTGGTCGAAGTGGTCAGAATCGAAGCCCACTGTCCGTAGCGCAGAATCGGCACCGAATAGTACCACGCCTCGATCATCCCTCCGTCCGAAGGCGTATATTCTATCGCCTCGCCCTTGGCTTCGGCGTCGCCGTAGATCAGACGGCGCACGCCCGGGATGTTCGAATCGAAAATGAATCCGTCGAGGAAACGGCCGATATACCAGATCTTGGCTTTCCCGTCGAGGGTTACGGAATCGCTGTCGAGCGACCGCACGCCCGCATAGGCGCCGAAACGGTTGACCAACGTGTCGCAAATGTCCTTTTCGAGCTTGGCGAAATCGCTGTATGGAGCATAGATCGAGGGATAAACGTGCGGGTAGTCGTATGTATCTGTCGGTCCGTAGGCGAGATTCACGTACACCTGCGGAATGCTGTCCACGGCATTGCGCCACGCATAGCCGTCGTCGTAGGGGGTGTCTCCGTCCGCGCGCGCACCGCGCAGACGGCGCCATGCAGACCGATCCGTTTTTCCGGTATCGACGGGTTTCAGCCCGCCGTTCTTTTCGGCGAAGTCGTCCACCTCCGTACCTTCGCGCTGGAGCGGGTTCTTGACCGTATCGGTGATCTCCATCGTAACGACGAACGGACATCCCGACTTGAGTTCGTACCCCTGCTGCCCTTCGTAGCCGCCGCTGCCCGAAACACCGCCCGAGCTCACCACCGTCGATGGCATGTAGAGCGTTACTTTGGTCCCGTAGCGCATCAGCACCTCCGTGGGAAAGCCTCTCGACTCGGCGTATGCGGCGTCCAGTTCGAGGGGATTGCGCATGGCCAGATAGGTTCCCTCCATAAGCTGCGTATTGATCTCGCCCGCGTAATACTTGAAATAGGGCACGTAATGGGTGAACGGCGTGTAAGTGCCCACCTGCCGGGCATCGGTCTCGCTGCGCGTCAGCACGATATCCCCTCCGAGGTTGCGTCCCGTGAAGGTGAAACGCACCCAGCAGGCCGTATCGTTGATCGGCTTGCTGTCCACGGCGCCGAGTTTCTCGACATCCACATAGTAACCGCCCTGCTGCTGGTAGTTGCCGACCAGCTCGGGCCGGTTGAGACGCATCCATGCGTCGAGCGCCAGCTTCTCCTGCTCGGTATAGGAGATTTCGCCCTCCTTCGCACAAGCGGCCAGCGCCAGCGCAGCGGCCGCTGCGGCACACGTCCTGCGTAAAATTCGATCCATATCCGTTCTTTACTGTTTACTGCTTCTCCACTTCGTCGACGGTGAAAAACACCGCCACGGGACTCTGCTTGGGGATGACGCCCAGCGGGTCCTCGCCGTATGCCATGTTGTAGGTCATGTAGGTCTCGACCGTATCGCGCGCCCGGCAACCGGGCAGCGCCAGTTCGAGGCCTCTTAGTATCTGCGTGCGTCCCAATTCGATCCGAAGGGGTTCGAACGACCATGCCCCGGGCGTCAGCCCCGTGTTGTAATAGCTCTGTTCGAGCGTCTTGTCGTTCGAATAGTAGGGCATCGTAATCTCCTTGCCCGTTTCGACGATATTCGTATAATCGAACACGTACATCCGGAAGGTCAGCACGACGGAATCGCCGTATTCGACCTCGGCGCGATCCGCGCGCTCCGCATCGTAATAATTGCGGATGTACCGGTAGACCGTATCGCCCGCCACGGTGTAGAACGCAGGATTCTCGTCGAGCGACTCCTCTTTCTCGGTCTCCGACAAAAGTTTCGGCACATGATTGCTTCTGAGGTACTGGCGGATCCTGTTCTGCTGATCCGGCAGCACGTCTTCGTTGTCCTCGCAGGCCGACCAGAGGAGCGCGGCGGGCAGCACGAGCAGGAATATGGAAAAAAAACGCTTCATGAACGGACAAAGATACGTAAATCGTCGAAAATAAAAAAACCGGCACTCACATCCATCGCCTCCGCGCGACCTGCGGCACGCCCTCCGCGGCCGCAAGGAACGGGCCGCGAATCCGCCGCGGAGGCATCCGCCCCGCCCGTCGCCGGACCGCCGCCTCTTCGCGCCGCCCGGCCCCGTCGCCCGCAACGCCCCTAACCCGGCAACGGGATGGCAACAAGCGGACCGCCGCAAGGAAGGAGCTGCGTCAGCGGCCCCACCGTCCCGCAACCCACTCCGCCGCCGGCACGGCAGTTGCGAGACGCCGGCCGCCTCCGCACCGGCCGACGGGCGAAGCACCCGCAAGGAATGCGCCGCTTCCGCTCCGCGAAGAGCACCGACCGCACGGCTCCCTGTCGTAGAAACGGAGAAAGGCCGCGAATCGTATCCGCCCGCCCTATTCCTCCACCTCTTTTTTAGAGGAACGCTTGCGGCCGTTGATGTTGAGGTAGCGCTGGAGCGTCTGCTGCAAATGCACCGGATCAACGTCGCGGTGGATATGCCCCCCCTGCGCCACGGATATGCCGCCCGTCTCCTCCGAGACGACGAGGATGATCGAGTCCGAGATCTCGCTCATGCCCAGCGCCGCACGGTGGCGCGTCCCGTAAGACTTGGGCACGTCGCTCTGCGTAACGGGCAGGATGCACTTGGCCGCCACGATGCGGTCGCCTTCGATCACCACGGCGCCGTCGTGCAAGGGGGCGTTCTTGAAAAAGATGTTCTTCAGGAGCGGCGTCGAAATACGGGCGTCGAGTGCGATGCCGCCTTCGGTAATCAGCCGCAGATCGCTCTGCTGTCCGATCACGATCAGTGCTCCGGTTTTCGTTTCGGACATTTCGCGGCAGGCCGTAACGATGGGAGTGATGTTGGTCGCCGCGGCGTCGTTGCCCGTACCGAAGATGCGGGTGATGAAGTTGAACCCCTTCTGCCGCATGCCGATCATTTGCAGGAACCGCCGCAGCTCGGGCTGGAAAACGATGATCAGCGCGATCACGCCCACGCTGATGAACTGTCCGAGGATGGTGGAGAGCAGCTCCATGTTGAGCGTCTTGACCACCACCCACAGCAGATAGATGATGATGATGCCCGTGATGATGTAGGGCGCATTGGTACCTTTCGTGGCCCTGTAAATCCAATACATGATCGCCGCGACGAGGATGATGTCGATGAAATCGATGAAGGTGAAAGGTACGAATCCCATGTTCTGTGCGTGTTAATTTCCGCAAAGATACGAAAAGTCGGGCGTAAAAACGAATTTTATTCTATGTTTGCCGGGACGGAATGCCCAAGGCGGAGCCGAAGATCCGAAAAATGACGCAATCCCGTCCGCTTCGGGTGCAGGCGGTCGCCGGGAAAACGGAACCGGCAGCAAAAACGCCCGCACGCGAGCGGTCCGCACATCCCGCCGGAGCGGAACCGGGCAACACGCGTACCGGGCGACACGGCCCGCCGGAGCGGAACCGGGCAACACGCGTACCGGGAGACACGGCCTGCCGAAGCGGAAAACGAGCCATCCGCACACCGGGCGGTACGGCCCGCCGAAGCGGATATGCACGTCCGCGCCGCACTCGTCGAAGGACCTGTCGGAGCGGAAACACATACGCCTGCACACCCCCACGGACAGTCGGCGCCGGAACGAACTTTCCCGCAACGCCCCGAACGACCGGCCATTGACGAAACGGACAGTCCGCACACCGGGCGGTACGGCCTGACGAAAACGAACCGGCACGCCCCCTGCAATCTGACGAAACAGAATCGTCCCGTAATCCCGACCGACAAAAACCGACAAAAACGAATCGAGCAATCCGTACACCAACCGCAACAAACAGCCGAAGCGGAAAACGAGCCATCCGCACACCGGGCGGTACGGCCCGCCGGAAAAGCGACGGTCGTCCTGCGCTGCCCCATGCTCGGACGGGAAAAACGCCGCACGCTCCGAGACACACGTCCGCCGTCGCGGCCGATTATCCGCCCCTCCGCCCTACTTCGACCCATATCTGCCGGACCGGGCAGGACGAACAATTCGGGCAGGTCGGACAGACCGGGCCGAGCAGACAAATCAGGCAAGACGCACAGGCCGGATAAGTAGGACTGCCCGGGGCGAATTTCCGGCAAGCCGTCCTCCATGCCTCTTGATCCGGCCACCGCACGATTCCGCCCATCCGGCGTCCGGCATACAGCATCGAACGTCCGCGTCGAAATCCGGCGCAGGCATACAGGGTCCGCCCCCGGTTCGACGTTCCGAGCTCACCGCAGCCCCGAACTCCCCGAGGGCAAACAGCAATCGAGAGAATGAAATTCCGCAAAAACAGCCGGAGAGATCAGCCGGATGGGAAGATCCCCGGAACAAGCGCCGCACGCGATTCGGGCGTGAACGATCCGACGAGAGCCCCGCAGAGCGACCGCCCCATGTCCTTTTGTCCGGCGTCGGTCCGCCTCGGACGCTCCGAGCAGGCCCCGAACCACCGTATGCTTCGCGGCATTGCATGCCCCGGCGTCCCGAACCGCAGGCTCCCGCCCATCCCGTCCGCAACGAAAACGCAACACTCCGACCGATCCGTCTCTTCCGAAGAGAGAGGGGGGCAACGAGCTTTTTCAACCCTCCGAGAATCGCAGATTCGGAATCGCTCCCGGACAGTACGAACGAAAAGAGGGGTCCGACCGATCGCAGACCCCTCTTTTTTCATTCGCGGCAGTTTATCGGACAGTCCTGTCCGGGCGGCTGACACCGCACAGCTATTTTTCGCGCCCCTTCTTCCGCGGATTCGCACCGCGCCCGCCTTCCGCGCATCCCGCGCCGCACGCGACCGACTGTCGCGAGACCGTCTCCCGTCCGGAAAACCGTCCGCCCCGGAAGTCCGGTCCGAATCCCCGCCCCGAAGCCCGGCTCCGCCACTCCCGGCTTCGAGACCGCGACCGGAAAACCGTGTGCACCGCCCAGCCCTCGGGCTTCCGGCCGCGCCGCAGAAACCGCATGCCCGGCTCTCACCGAACCCGCGCCTCGATGCGACAGCTCCGCTCCGAAGATCTCGGCGGTCTGCGCTCCCTCCAGCAAGAGGAACCCAGAGAAACGCACCCGCTGTTATTTCGCGCTCTTTTTCTCGGCAGCGTACAACTCGTTCACCTTCGCCAGCACCGCCGAGGTGATGTTGAGCGTCGTATCCGCATCGAGCAATGCCTTGGCATCGACGATCATGCGGTACTTACCGCCGGCATTCACCTCCTGCACGGCGCGGCGCAGCAAATCCTGTGCGCGGTTGGTGAACACGAAATTCTCCTCGTCGAGCGTCTGGGCCTCCTTCTGTGCCGATGCCTGATAGTTCTGGATCTTCTGTTCGATCTTCTTCTGTTCGTTCTGGGCATCGAACGACGTGATCAGCCCTTTCTGATATTTCTCCTGCAAGCGGGCCGCTTCGCTCTGCAAGCTCTGCTCGCGCTGGGCCCACGAACGCTGCGTCTTCTCGGTCTTCTCCTGAAGCGCCTTGCCCTCGCTGAGGTAGAGGTCGCTCTGCGCGAGCACCGCTTCCACCTGCACATAGGCGAGATCGCCGCCCGCGACGGTCTGCGTTTCGGCCGCGACGCTCTCCGCCGCCGGCGTCTCCCTGTTGCCGCATGAAGTCAGGGCCACGGCTGCTGCAAACGCTGCGAAAAGGATTTTCTTCATATCGTTGTTCTGTTTTGAATGAATATTTCGTTTTGTGTCTGGCAAAGGTAAAAAAAAATCTTTACTTTTGCCCGCGACCAATCAATTTTCGGCACCTATGTATGAATATATAAGCGGCTCCGTGGCCGAACTCGCTCCGACCTATGCCGTCATCGACGCCGGAGGCGTCGGATACTACCTCAACATCTCGCTGACGACCTATGCCGGGATCGAACACGCCGAACGCGCACGGCTCTACGTACACTACGTCGTGCGCGAAGACGCCCAGTTGCTCTACGGCTTCTCCACGAAAACCGAACGAGAGCTGTTCCGGCTGCTCCTCAGCGTTTCGGGCGTGGGCGGCAACACGGCGCGCATGATCCTCTCGGCCTTCTCGCCGCGCGAGCTGCAATCCGTCATCGCATCGGAAAATGCCGTCTTGCTGAAAAACGTCAAGGGATTGGGCCTCAAGACAGCCCAAAAGATCATCGTCGAGCTGAGCGGCAAAATGGCTACGCTCGCTCCGGGCGACGTCGAAGCGCGTCCTGCGTCCGACCGTGCTATTTACGAGGAAGCGACGGCGGCACTCGTCATGCTCGGATTCCCCAAGAGCGCGGCAGAAAAAGCCGTAACCGCCGTTTTGAAAGAGACGCCCGACGCTGCGGTCGAAGACACCGTCCGCCTCGCGCTC